>Ga0080013_1000019_pt1 | contig 194909 bp, 206 predicted proteins | sample ETNvirenome_6_85_FD_69236 | JGI IMG/M metagenome (GOLD analysis project Ga0080013, IMG submission 69236) | Marine viral communities from the Pacific Ocean - ETNP_6_85 (SPADES assembly) (version 2) | ecosystem: Environmental > Aquatic > Marine > Oceanic | place: Pacific Ocean | collected...
GTAGTCTGGCAATTGCCGGGACTGAAAGGAGTAAAAAATGGTTAGCATTGAAGTTTATTGCATGAGCAATGGCAACGGTGGATGGCCTTCCACAACTGGGAATCCTAGTGGTGGTGGTCGCGATAACAACCCACCCTCCAAGATGTAGGGAAAAAGACCTTGGCACGTCGAAAAACTGCCACTTTTTTCTTGACAAGAGCTTAAAACTCTGGTAATATGTATATATAAACAATCGAGGGAGCTTTAAATATGCAACTTTTTATGTACGGCGTTGTTCTTGCTTGTGTGTCATACGCAATGGTCATGGTGATCGCCCATACAACAAATGCTGTTCGGGCTCGAACTGCCCAAAAGAAAGAGGAAGAGATCAAAAGAATCATCGATTTAAATTCAAAATAGGGTCATTTTTTTCTTGACTTTAGCATCAAAATCCGGTAGTATATATATACAACACAATGAGAAGGATCAACGAAATGACTGATTTACCTTTACCTTTATTTAGTGTGCGACATGCTGATGATGCTTGGGAGCTTGGCGTGCTCTTTGACGCTGGCTTTATCAGCGAATCAAGCCCTGAGCTTCTAGGCGTACCTCAAAACCTTGTTGAGTTCTTCAAAGCCGGCCAGCACGATTGCAAGGCTTTGACCATCGACCGGGTAAAGCAATTGGGTGACCAGTGGGACTGCAACCAAAGCACCCGGAAAGAATACCAGGACTTTTGCGATTGGGCTTATGTTGCCGACCCGCTTTAGGTTGAATTTTTTTCGTTTTTCGGGTCATTTTTTTCTTGACAAAAGCATAAAAATACGGTATCATGTATATACAAACAATGAGGAAAGGTTCTAAAAATGACAAAGTGGCTATTCAAACTTGAGCGGGACATTGACCTTGACATGCCCACGGCTTGGTCGGGTTACGTGCATTGTGATGGTAATCGTGCCTCGGCGCGGCGAGCCATTGCTAAGAAGCTAAGGCTTCCACGTTGCCCAGTTAATACTATTGTGATGTCTCAGGCCGACATCATTGCAGGCAAGCAACCGCGCCGGTTCACTAATAAGGCAGTGGCAAGTAAGCCCAAGCCAACCAAGGTATCAGATGTGGCTATGTCATTTGACGAGGTACAGGATATGCTCAAGAGGTTGGGCCTTTAAATTTCAGCAAGCGTTTCAGTGGGCGAATATGCACCGAGCTGTAATGGCGGGACGAGCTAAGTAGCCCGTTGTGATGCTTGCGACCCGTGGGGGATATGGATCAGATGGTTTTCGCCAGTGATTGTGTAAGCGTGGGAGCGATTCCCAGGGTAGGCCATATCCAGCCGTGAGAAGTAGGGAACTCGCGGTATTTTTTTTGTGAAATGGGTTAAATAGTTCTTGACAAAGGCTTGAAAATCCGGTAATATGTATATATTGAGAATGAGGGAAGGGCTCACATTCTCAGTTTTTAAATGAGTGTCTCGAAAGGACCAACAACAATGCGACGACAAAAGAACAACATCACCAACATTCAGTTTAATATCACCAACGCTCCAAGCGAGGATAGCAAGGGTCGACCAACCAAGCCACAAGGTCTTGAGGTAACCCAAACCGTCATCAACGGACGTTCCGCCGGGGTTGGCTTCCGCACCATTAATGGAAAGCAGAAGTCCAGCCAAATCAAGCTCGATCGAGCAGCCCTCCAAGATGTTCTAGCAGCGGTTCAGGAAGTCCTTTCCACCGAACCGGCAGAATAAGGAACAACCACTCTCTTTCTAAAGGTTAATGACGGCTTAAGGGGTTGAGCCTAAGTTCCACAATCAACCCCACCATTTCGCGCCAACAATAAAAAAGAAAGAATATCTAAAAATGTTTGTACAGTCAAAAGCAGCTACCTTTACAAAGCACAAGAATGGTTTAGCCATAGAACAACGCAGAGGAGGAAAGGAAACATTGGTCCAATGGGCTAATGGTGACCAACGATGGGTTCAGACAAGTGACCTCGTGGGCACCATTCAAATCCTCGCCCGCATGGAAGAAACAGATCTTGGCTAAGAAAAAAAGTGTCTCCTCCTATTGGAGCAAGACAAAAAAGAAGTGATAGCGGGTTATCTCAAAAAAGAGTAACATGTTAGAAAACTAACGCCAGTGGTCTTTTGTGGGCTATGGTGTTAAGGCGTGGTAATGGGTGTGAATTTAGTACATGCTCGTTCTACCGTTAGAAAGGTAACGCTTTATGGTTTATACTTGCAGCGGTATATGGTTTGCAAACCGGTTGCATCAGCTAGGCATAGGCCCGGATCTAATAGATGCACAGCTTGAGTTTTGGTGGACCCATTGTGTGTTAATGGCTTAACGGTGTTAATTTATTAACGGAGGGGGACGACGTGTAGGTGCAAAGCCCACAGGTAGGATAAGGTAGTCAAATGTAGTGTGAAGTAGTACGATGCGCGTAACCACACTAACACACCTTATCCTACCTGTAGGCCGGTGTAGGGGTAACACCTACCTTTACCTACCCCTAGAGAGAGTTAAACTAAGTAGTTGAAATCATTAAGGAATAAAAAACGTACTTTTTTTGTTTTTTATTCATTTTTTCTTTGCCTACATGTAGGTATTGGTAAGTGTAACGGTTAGGCTTGGCTACATTTAATGAGATGTGGGTGCTCCAAGCCCCCGGAATCATTGCAGTTTTCACGGGCACAGTTTAAAATCGTACTTTGGAGATAAATAGCCTTGTAAGTGCTTGAAAATATTAGGTTTCCTGTTCAACCAGTTGCGCGCATAAAATATATATGCTATAATAAGGCATAGCAAGGGGATGAGCCCCGAGCAAAACAAACCGCGCCAGAGGCGCAAAATAGAGAAAGTGAGCTTTAAAATGGCTTTACAACGACAAAAGAATAACATTGTTAACCTAGCATTCGGCATCATGAACGAAGATGGCAAGGCTGGGATCTCTCTTGATCAGTCTATCGTTAATGGGCGCTGTGCGGGTTGCTCCGTGAGGGTCGTTAATGGCGGACGTAAGAGCGCCGCCGTCCGTCTAGACCGCGAAGCCCTGCAAGATTTGGCAGAGGCTCTGACGGAAGTTCTCGCCACCGATGGTGAGTTCTAAACCTACCTTCCCCTACATATCCCACAAAGTGAGTGCTAGACCGACAATGTAGGACAAAGCGCACACACTCCCACCCCTCCTTACCTCTGGCTACAATGTGGTCAGGGGTATTTTTTTACCTACCTTACCTACACTTCAATACATGTCGGGAGAAGTATATAAAAAACTTACATGTAAAGAAATGTAGGCAAAAGTAATCAAATGTAATCAAATATAATCAAATGTAAGTAAAAGAGAGATATTGTATTCAAATGTAGGGTGGGGTACCCCCTCCCCCCCGGTGTGGTAGTATGTAGCCGAATGTAAGTCCCATACGTACATGTGGGGTGATGTGGGCCTAATACGCGCGTTATACCCACACAGAATTTTCGGCAGATTTGAACTTGCTAGGACTATTTATAAGAGAAAAGCGCGCCCAAAAGGAGACCGCCATGAAAATTACCAAGAAAATTTTAGAGAAAATCATAAAAGAAGAGCTTTCGAAAGTTATAAAAGAATATGACGCAGAGAAAGCAGACGCACTTGGGCAGCGGCTGCAAAAACCAACGGGCATGATTGGCACCGGCGCCAGTGGGCGCGCCGAAAAAGTGGCAGACGATGTGGCCGTGAAAAAAGCCGAGGAAGAGGAGGCCGCTAGGAGAGAACGATTGGCCTCTTCAACGCTCAACCCTGCAGGGCCCCATAAGCTTTCGGATATGGGGGAAATAAAGTCTTGGATCAGATTTATATTGGGTCAACTTAATGAAATTGATTATTAAGAATCCAGACCCCTTAAGCAAGTAAAAGCAACCGAGACAGTTGGCAGGTCGAATTTAACCAACCAACCGCAATATCGTAAATAAAACTATATATAATCCAGCTGGATTGTACTCATAAGTTCACACAACTGTTGCATGTACTGAGTTAACCAAAATCTACTTAATGCATGAAGCACATTTTACTCTTATTTTTACTTATATCGACAAGCAGTGCAGTAGCAAAAGCCAAGCTTTGGTTTTCTAATAAGGTTGAGGCCGGGTACGGCAAAGTCTTTATTACCGAAGCCGTTACTTTTGAGGAAGGGTTATTCACAAAGAGTGCGTTCTCGGCCGGCCCTAGATTCAAGATATCTGATAATGTCAACTATAAAACGTTCTATCTTTTAGAGAATAGGCGAAAAGACAATTGGATTAATGGTCATATTTTAGGCTCTGCTATAGAATTTAAGCTAAAGTAGAAGAAAAAAATACCGAAAAAATAAAAAATTTGCGCGCAAAACGCGGTTCTTCGAAGGTTTGCTCGAATAAAACACTATTTATTACATCACTCTTATTCAAAATCGGGGAAAACAATGAAAATCAATAAAAAATATCTTGAAAAAATTATCGAAGAAGAGATTATCAAAATCTTAAACGAGCAACGCTCAGAATCTCTAAATGTACCGGGCAAAATGTGGAAGGTGCACCCTGTGTTAAAAGCTGCTCTTAAAACAGTGTTAAAAAACAAGTCCTCTGCGGGACTGGAAGAGTTCGACGGAGAAAGTTCCGTTGTTGATTTCCTTAACAACGATAAACGCTCTGCGTCAGCTTTGGCTAGAATATTGGTCGGACCTTACTGTGATAGTGTTGAACAATGTACTAAATTATTTAAAGACGAAGGCAACCCACTTAAGGACGGTTCTTGGCTTGAGTCCTTCGCGGGGATGTATGGCAGTTATAAATGGCAAATGGGTGGTGGTGGCCTCTAAAAACTCGATAAATATAATACAAGGAAAACAAAATGCCAGAAGATATAGAAATCCGTCTTCAAAAAATAGAAAAAAGTGTAGATAGATTATTGAACAATAGTCATATTCAGGCGGCACTAAAATTAGACAAACACTACGATGATTCAATCGAGCCACACCTGGCCAAGGTGAGAAAGAAAGCAAAAGAAGTCGCAGATGACTTGAATAAAGATCCACATTATGCTCTCACAAAATACAAGAACCAACTTGATAAGTGGATATATGATGACTATGACGATACTGCTAAAAAAATTAAAGACTCATTAGAAAAAAGCCAAAAACCAATACACAAGTGGGTTCGTGACAACTATGATGATGTCGCGACAAAGGTGCTCGATCTCTTAAAGAATCCCCAATCGCGGGAGCGCGCTGGTCAATTTGCAATTGATCTTTTGGACTCAGGATCAGAACTCTTTTTTGGAGAATTCGACAAAGTTATAAGAGATGTTGCAAAACAGCCAATAGAAAAGTGGAATGAAATATTAAACAGCTGGAAAGAAGGTTCCAAAACTCGCCAAATGGTTATGGATCCTATGCGTACGGGACTAAAAGAGGGAATATTTGAAAATTACTTCAAGAAAAATCAACATTTGGTCTCCGAACAAATGATCGAATTGGAAACCGACAACGAGTTGGATGAAAAAATCGCACTAGAAGTGGAAAATGAGTTGGATAAGCTACCTGATGGGCACCCCGCAAAAAATCCCCAAACGGCAAAAAGTTTTTTCGACCTTGTAAAGAGAGGCCTCGGAGATCCAGAAATAGTTGAAGACGCTATAGCGGAACTTGTTAGTGATATTTCTATGAAAATGACATGATAAAGTGGATCACCATAGTATTTTTAAGCATTTTTATGGGTTGTTCTTCGGCTCCTGCGACAAAGAAGGAAAAAAAAGTTGAAATTACTGTTGTTAAGCATAGAGTTCCACCTTGGATTACGATTTCTCAATTAGAATCGGCACTTAGAGACGATAAAAAGCCTGATTATATACTGCTAACTACTATGAAGTGTAATTCCTGTCGCTACCTGCATGCGATTATGGAACAAATGGGCTGGACAAATAAGGTTTTATTTGTTAATATGGAAGAACCTTGGGTGAAAAAACTTACTGAAGGGACAAATATAAGAATTCTCCCTACTCTAGTAGTTACTTTGGGCGGGCGTAAGAGTCGAACCGTTGCTTTTTCTGGCTTGGAGAGCATCGCCACTGCTCTATTTGAACAGTTTAACACAAAAATCGGTAACAAACGACTATGAGAATGGAAATTGGAGTTTTTATAACAATCTTAACTCTCGCAGTTGGTATGACTACCGCTTGGAACGATTTAGATAATCGAGTTGAAGATTTAGAAAAGAAAAAATCAAAAAATAGGTAAAAATATGTGTTTTATATGTAGCGGTCTCGAAAAAGGCAACATGACTCCGTGGGAAGCAAAGTCAAACTTAGTTGAAATGTCAATGACGCTTAGTGTGGAACACTTTGAAGAGGTTATTAAAAAAATTGATGAATATATCACGGAAAATTATGGAAATTACTGTGATTTTTGCAGTTGTAGTCCTTGCGACTGTGATTGGGGTCAAGAATAACAATTTGAATTTAAAAAATAGCCTAGTTTAAGGTAAAATATACTATTTAGAGAGTATATTTCATTTTTTAGGGCTAATATCTATGTCTCATACCACCTTAGTAGGTAAAAAGTACTTACAAAAATTAGTAAAAGAAGAAATGGATAGGATCACCCAGGATATTGGACTTGGTGTTGGTGTATCTACAGGTCCAGGCGGTGCTGACCCTGGAATCGGAAGGGATATATCTAATCCTATTAAAGATTTTAAAAATTCTATTAAAAAACAAGAGGTGCGTTACTTTCTTAACGCTAAAAATTCTATCGCAAAGGATATAAGACAAGTTGATAAATATTCTTCAAGGATTGTTCTTGTTCCATCTAAAAAAACAATTAATTTAGGAAAAACACTCAAAAAACTTAAAATAGATAAATCAAAAAAAGCTAAACTTGATAATATTAAATCTATAAGGATGGGGATTGCTTTCTTCATTAAATGGTACGGAAGCGCAGAAGGATTAAAAGAGCTTGGCCCGGGCCTGCGTCCGGTGCAGAAAGATTATGCTAATTATTTTTTTCATAGAGTTCTTGACAGAAAAGAGATAACAGATATGAACACTGCAATTATGCGTATATTAAACATAGATGGGCCCGTCTTACAACAAGTTCAACAAAAATCTGAAAATTTTGAAGGGTTCTATTTAGACGTCGCGACGGAAATTGGGAAACACAAGAGAATAATCGAGCCATGGCTAAAGAAAAGAGCTTTTCAAGATAAAGAGTGGAACAGCGCAGTTGATTTGGTGTCTGTCGCGATATCCATCCTTGCAAGCTTCCACCCATATATGGGTGGTCTAAGTTTTACAACATCACTAATCTCAGATTTTTTAATTTTTACGACAATACAAACAGCACTTGGTGGAAGCTTTTCTTTAAAAAAAATCAGACAAGATTCTGCGTCTCTTTTGGAAGAATTAAAAAATAAAATTCAAGAAGTCAAATCAGATGTATACGAGCTTGAGGAAGCAGAAAGTGGAATATTTATTATTCTTGACAGAATTTGGAGATTAATCGACTCGTTTCTTCTTGAGATTGCACAGCACGACAAAGAAAAGGCACGACAAGTTAGGTTTTTATTTAAAGACATCGAAAATACATCTCAAATTTACAGACAAGAAATAACAGGTGAAAGATCAAAAGATAAATTAATACAATTTGCAGGTAACAAATTAGAGAACTTATCCAACTTCTTCGATGAAGTGGGGAAAATAGAACAAACAATAGAAACTACACTTTCATATTCAATTGAAAAACAATTAAATGATTTTATAAACTATATCACAACGCCGGTCGATCCCATCATTGGAGGACGGCCGATGGGACTACTTGGTTCAACCTGGAATACAATTCTCGATACATTGAATGAGGAAGAGGGATTTGGCGAAGATATTGAGACAAACAAGGTAAAAAGAGGAATATTAAATCTCATCGGAAAAGGCAAAGATATAGATCGATTAGAAGAATATATAGACTTTTTCAACCAAGCCTTACAAAGCCCCGATCGGATAACTCCTTCAAATGATATAATCGCAAGTTTAAAAACATCTCGTGGCGGCGGGTTTTTTAACTTTGTTAGAAAAGCAGAATCAGACGCATCAGCACTTTGGCAAAAAGGGGAAAATTTAAGGTCTAGATTTTATGACAGAGAAAGTGCAATAAGACGCCGCGGAGGCGGGGTTATGTTAAGTCCTGAATTAGATGAATTTATGATAAATGGTTGGCTGGGGCTAACTCGCGTGGATCTTTCTGCACTCGGAGCCGGGAGGAGAGTATATTCTATTGGTTTTTTAAATTATGATGATGATAGAGCTGTCCCAATATCTTTTATCACCAGCACAAGAGCAGGAGCACAAAGCACAGGCTTAGCCGCGGCTATCAAAAATGGAACAATAGGAATAAAAAGAAGTACAGGCGAAGTAATATATCCCGAACATGTCAATGATGTTACAGACTATTTTCTTTCATTGATCAAATCTGCAGGCAGGGCGGAAAAATTAATAGAAATTATAGAAGAAAAAAATATAGATGCTCTAAAGAAATATATTGTTTTTTTAAAAAATTATATAACTTTTCTTCAAAGTACAGCCGGGTTTTTGCAAATATATTCTAATATAACGAGCGAAGATGGTCTAAACCCTTCAGAGGCTAAGATCCTTTTGGATAATATTGCAAATATAGCATATTGGTTTTCGAGGTGGTCGAGATATGAATGATACAAAAACACTCCTGAAAAAGGACCTAATTGATATAGTCAAAGAAGTGATGTCTCTAGCGGAAGAGAAAGAGAGGAAGAAAAAAAGAAAAATTACAAAGCTAATACAAGTTACTTCACCGGAAGAAGGTGATGGCATCGGGCTGGCCGGCGGTGACGATACTGGTGGAGGCAGCATTACTGGGACACCCACTGGTACTACCACCGGGGCGGACGACCCGGGTCTGAGTGGAGACGAAGATACAGAAAAAAGAACTCAAGATGTTAAAGATGAATTTCCAGACGTAGATGATCAAAATTTAGGTGATGAAGAAGAGGACCCTCGCACGGTCGACCAAATTAATCAGAAACCAGAAGAACAACCAGAAGAGCAGTCAGAGGAATTATGGAATGCAGGGAAGATAGAATCTCTTGGCGATGACATGGTGCAGTATACTAACGAATTTGGTAATATTCAAATGCTGGGAGTGAAACTTTTGTCAAGAGCCGAAGTAGAAAAAATAGATAAATTTAAAAATGATGATCCTTATGCGTACAGATACTTTAGTTACATTGTTCAATACCATGAAGGACCAAGCAGGCCCTCTCCCGAGATTAAAAGAAATCATGTTAGAGTTGAAGTTGATAAGACAATAGATAATAAACCAATTGATACACAAGCTATAGTTAAGATATTGCATCAGCAACTGAACAAAGACGCTGCTCCCGATACTAGAATTGTGAGTCCGGGTGAAAAGAGGAGACCAATAGATAGATGATAGCTAAAATTTTAGAACAGGAAACTAAAAAAAGATATGGAGACATACTTAAGTCTTTTCTTGAGCAAATTGTAACAAAAGATGAGATTGATTGGTTCCCAGAGATGAATCAAGATTCTAAATCTGATAGGTTAAATAAAGTTATAGTTATTCAAGATTCTTCTGGTAGGCAAACAGAATTAAAAAAGATAATACCTCGTGGCTCTAGCGAAGCACAAGCTATAGAAGCAATAAATGGTCAATTGCGTCAATATTATATATGGCTTAATCAAAAAACATCTCAATCTGACTTGAGATCGATTACAATAGTTTATGGAGATAGTAGAAAAACACTTTTTGATTTAATAAAAGGTTTAGAACAAAGTGAAAAATCAAAAAATATAGTGCCCGTTACTCTAGTCAGCCCAACACCAAAACAGCGGGAATTAGAGCGTCCAGAAATTATTAGAGAATTAGAAGAGAAATTGCAATTGGCTTTGCCTAATATACTCACCGGGATGTCCGCTAGTGGAAATGCTAAAGTTGAATTGCCATGTGATAATGATTATAGAAAAATTGAAAATGTTCATGGTGCTATTGATGCGCTGGTTGCAGCCTTTCAATATTCAACTGGGGCGAACTTGGGTTTGGCAGCAATTACTGCTGCTGGCGGTACTTTAAAATCTGGCGGGTTATTTAATAGATTGCAGTCTTATTTGAATAGAATTTATAGAAGCAGCACATCTTTGCCAGTTCGAGGTGCTGCAGGTCTCGGTGATGTAGTTACATCAAAGATATTTGGCACAGTTGCTGGGGCTGCAGCCGGGGGTGGCGCTTTTTATGCTACGGATGGTGATTGGGCAGCGACAGGGGCATCAGGAATGAGTGTTTTTGCTTTTTTTGCAACTCGCCCGGGCAGGGGGATTGGAGTACAGCAAACATCTCAAGCTTTGTTGAGGGGTGGCCTTTTCACTGGTGCTGCTGTTACATTAGAGTATTTAGCAAAGGGTTTGTCCGGAAGAACCCCCGGGGACATGCGCTGTGCAATAAAAAGAGTCATGATAGGTTCAATTTTAGGCGTCGGTGCCGCAACAGTCTCAGCACCGACTTATTTTTCGTATAATTTCTTAAAAAACAAAGATTTTCGAGGATCTATTACAGATGCTTTGAAAAGTGGCCGATGGGGCAAGGCTATAGATAAAAATTTAAAAAATATAGACTGGAAAGCGGTGCATCAAAGCATTGATATTGATGGTATTATTCGACCAACCATAGCTTGGATAAATAATAGATTTTCTCGTCGACCATTCAGTGCTCTTAGCTCTGAGCAGAAAACAGATCTGGTAAATTGGTTTGGCAAAGTTATAGACGATGCAAAAATAAACGGAATAAACAGAAACGCTGATAGGATGTTCAATCCAAGCCCTGAGCTTGTAGGAAAACTTGATGAGATGGGCTTGCCAGAAGAAGTTGTAAAACAAGCTGGGCTAATGGTCGAGAAACTAAACGAAACTACTGCTAAGTATTTTGACGATTTAGCAGATCTTGTGTCTAGTGAATTGGTTCCAATAGTAAATACGCTAAAGAGAGAGGCGGAATCAGTAAGAAAGCTAGCCAAAACAGCTAACAACACAAATATTGGAAACTTTTCAAAGATATTTGTCGAGCGCATTGGCACTATGGCAGCAAAGGCGTCGAAGCCATATGTACGAGCATTGAATAAAAGTGTTAAAAAGTTACAAAGAAATGAAAAACAATTATTTAACAAATTAAATGATATAATGTTTAAGTCTCATCGATTTCCCGACATTGAGCCAGCTATAGGTCTGGGTGCCGGGTCCAGAAAAGCACAAAGAGCAGCCCAGCGGAGACCCCTTGAAAATGAAATTAGTGACAGAGTAGGGTCAGTAGTTTTAAAATACTCCCAGAGCCATATGGCTCCATCTTCGATCCGGAGTGGTGAAGAAATATTTGAAGAAATAAAAGAAGCTATGCTTGATTCGTTTGCCGCGGCAAGAACTGGAAGTGGTATGCGTCCTCGACTTGGGTCCCCTAGGTTGCCCGTACCAAATGCCACCGCACGCGATGAAATTATAAATGAATTAGAAAATAACAAAGATTTTATTATAAAGAAAATAAATTCTCTTAAAGATGAGACTGAAATTATTAGATCAAATAAATCAAATATTGATACAACCATTATAACTTTGCAAAAATCTGCGGAAAATCTTGTTGAAGAGGGGCATTTTATGCGTAAAAATGCTGATAAACTAGAAAAAGCCTTGACAAAGAAGGTGTATGGAAGCCTCGATGATGCAATGGAGGGCAAACTAACCGGATACACATGGCCCAGGGGAGTTCCACGAAGCGATAATTTTGTTATTCCTAGAACTGCAGCTAGAGCAGGCGCCAAGTCTATAGAAGGCGTTAGTAAATTAACGTCCAAACTTCTAAGAATTGGGTTTAGTAGAACCCTGTTAGAAGGGGGTGTTTGGAGGCAAGCCGCGGCTGGTAGTGGTATTTTTGCTTACGGCTACCCTTTGTTAAGTGAAATTGGCCGGGGAGACTTAAGTAATTTCTGGGGCGGAGAGGGAAAGTCTTTGATTACGAAAAAATTTATTGCCCGAATATATTACAGCCTCTTGATGGAAGAAATAATTCTTAATTCTAACCAAATAAGCGAGAATATTGATGATAATGCTGTCTTAGAAGGTGGTAATATTTTTAATCTTTTCCCTGATTTTCATGAAAACACTTACATAACATCTTCTCAGTTTTATTCATATTTCAAAAGGACGATGAAAGAAGATCCAAGATATGATGAGAAAGATCTTAATTTGGCAGAATTTTTATTTGCTGAAGGAAAAGATTTTCAAAAAATTCTTCAAAATTATATTCGGCCAGTCGTATTGGAGATGATCATTTCAGATGATCAAGCTTTTTTATTAACAAAAAAAGAATTATTAAAAAGAAGAAAAGATCCAAACATAATTAATGAAACACTACAAAGAGATGCAACAAAGGCGAAACGAAAGAATGATACATCAAAAAAGACATCGGAGATAGTTGATGGTTCAGTTGTCAATATAATAGACAAGCATGCATCGCTAGAAAAGGAGGTTTATAAAAAAATGAAATTTTCATTACCTGAACAAAAAGAAAATAGGGACGGTGATCACCTAGGCAACAATTCAGAAGATGTTGTCGACATGGACTTTGATCCAGATGATCCGGAATTTATGGCCATCGGTGCGCCGGATCGGTTACATCTTAAAAAAGTAGGCGATGCTGCTTACAAGAAGGCTCTTTTTGACGAAACAGGAAAAAATTTAAAAGGAGAGGAACGAGTTAAGTACGCTCTAAAAAAAGCCGAAGATGCTCAGAACGCATATGCGGCTTATAACTTAGATAAACCTGAAATTCGAGGTCGGTATAGAATCGGTGCACCGGGACAACTAGATTTAGTTATTCAAAATAAAAAATTTACTTTGGATCCAAAGAGTTCAAATGAAAATATAAAGTTAATAAAACAATACGTTCAAAACACTAAATTTAAGGATTTGAAAGATTTGCCCGGGCCATTAAAAAGCAAAAAGTTTATTTTAAAGTTAATAAAAGCAGAAAGCGCCTGGAATCCTCGCGCAGTTTCTCCAGCATCGGCTTGGGGTTTAGGCCAACACAAAGCCAGGGCGAGACAAGACCTTACTGACAAAGTAGATCCAGACTTTGATGCATTTAACGCGATGAAATCTATTAATGGCATTCCACAGTATCTAGGACTAGTACAGAATTACATAACAGAAAAAAATAAAAAGAACAAATATGCTAAAGCTATGTGGGATGTGGCCTCAGATGACGAAAAAGCTAGAATCATATTATATGCTTATCAACAAGGAGTTGGTGGAGGATGGGGTGAAATCGCAAATAAGATAGGAGCAAGCGTGGTTGCAGGTGCGCTTCTTCCGGATTCTAGAGCAATGTTGGACACATATTTTCAAAATCGCACAAAATTTTACGAGAAATATCGGTCAAAGAAAAATCCAAAAAAAGATCCAGATTATGCTAATAAAATAATAGGCGCGCCGCTGAAGCCAGAACCAAAAAAAATAAGACCAGATGCCGACAAAGCAATTGTTAAAAAAACTAAACAAGGAATACAAGAAATGAATAAAAAAGATTTAGAAAAAATAGTTATGGAAGTTTTAACAGAAAACAGTGGCAAAGGCTATACACCGTACCCGTATGGTTCCTCAGCTAGAGAAGAGGAAGCTCCAAAAGATGATTATACAGAAGAATGGAAATCATTTTCAATTGACCTTACAAGAGATACCTCTCGGGAAACAGCTATAACGGTTGCTAAAATTTTGGTTCAAGATTTGGAACTTTTTGAAGATGTCCTGGACTTAGCTGGTCAAAATCAATCTGTTGGCGAAGAAATACTCCGAAAACTAAAAGAAGCTAGAGAAAAACAACAAAATGTATGATAACATTTTTATATGGATGATTTAGATCAAAAAAAATGGATAACAGGTTCAAGCGAAAATATTAATTTTTTAGATGTAATAGAAATGGTCCGGGATTATGTCACCCGCGGGTCACGCATCTTTATAGGTTCTGATTCTTTCGTTTCTGGTAAGAAAACTACTTTTGCAACCACCCTTTGTCTTCATGGCGGGCTTGATGGTGGAAGGTATTTCTTCTACAGAGAAAAGGTGCCAAAAAATATCCACAATCAATTAACAATAAGAATTACAGAAGAAACTAGAAGATCTGTAGAGTTAGCTGAAAAATTAATGACAGATTATGATTTTAATTGTGAAGATATAGAATTACATCTAGATGTGTCTCCTTTCTCCGCCAATAACGGGACGTCTAGGCTTTCCGACATGATGAGAGGGTATGTGCAAGGGTATGGGCTCTCTTGCCGCTTAAAACCTAACGCTTGGGCCTCACAGTCAATAGCAGACAGGCACTCAAAATGACGACAAGAAAAGAAAACAACAAAAAAACAAAAAGAAAAGGCTTTAATGTTTATTCCGTAAGCCTGGAAGATATGATGGATGTGTGGATTGAGTCTTTTCATGTAATTGATAATGTTTTAGTTATATGGGATGTTAAAAATCATTATGATTTTTTAGAAGAATGCGGAATACGTTTGAATCAAACTGTAACATATAATGGTAAGGCAGCGACCATGGTTTTTGATGACATCATTGATGCTTTCGAAATGCAAGATAAAATTATGATGACTGGATGTACTGCTTATATGCAAATCTATAAGGACGGAAAACTACTATCGGAGAATATATAGGACAACAACTAGTTAATACTGGTTTATGATTATAAGAGTAAAAATAAAAATTATGTCTGACGATGTATCAACAGTTGCAAAGATAATTCTGGTCGATGAGGAAGATAGAGCGCTTTTTCTTAAGAGATCGACCAAAAATAAAAAATACCCAGGAGAATGGGATCTGCCTGGTGGTCATCTCAAGAGAAATGAATCTCTCCTAGATGGTCTTGCCCGGGAGGTCTTAGAAGAAACTAATTTGACAGTTAGAGACCCTATTTTTGTCACAAAAATAGGAAAAACACACTTTTTTAAGGCAAAATACGATTCCCAACCAATAAAATTAAGCAAAGAACATACAGCTTATACTTTTTTGAGTAAAAAAAGCTTAAAAATTAAGAATAAGAGGAATAAATATCGAAAAATAGTATTAATGGTGTTGGAGAAAGAAAATGATTAATTTAAATATACATGATAAAATTAATACTTTTTCTGGTTTGGAATTAGCTAGACTTAAACCAAGGCCAAATTTGTATCCAAAATTTTGGCAAAACAACAGGCTCAATACAATCGTAGCAAGAAAATTAATGAAAATCGCTGATGAAATCATCAATTCCATGGAAATAGATGTGGATATTGATGATATTATCATTACAGGTTCTATTGCTTCATACAATTGGCATGACTTATCGGATATAGATCTTCATATTCTTTTTGATTTTACAAAAATTGATGAAAACTATGATTTAGTAAAAAGAATGCTCGATCAATCGAGAATAAATTGGAATAAAACACACAATATAACCATTGACGGTAAAGAAGTTGAACTTTACTTTCAAGATACCAACGAGGATCATATGAGCAAGGGAATTTGGTCCCTAATGAGAGAGAGGTGGATCAAAGAGCCGAAAACAGAAGAAGTAGATATTGATTTAAATACAACTGAAAAGAAGGCACTTGGTATTTCGAATTCGATCGATCACATATCGGAACTTTTTCAAAAATCAAAATTCAAAGAGGCCTATGGATATGCTTCGAAGTTAAAATTAAAGATATCTAGAATGCGAACGACAGGATTATCCAAAGAGGGGATATATTCTCCAGAAAATCTAGCTTTTAAGATGCTTAGAAATGCAAATTTGCTTCATAAACTTTCTACATTAAAAATACAATCTTATGATAAAATGATGTCAATAAAACTAGAATCAAGCAATAATTTAAATTTAAATTTTAACAAAGTTTGGAATAATTATTTAAAATAGGATAAAAACTATGCCATATAAAAGAAAAGGAAAATGCGTGTATAAGAAAAAAGGTAAAAAGCTAGGGGAGAAAGTTGGATGCTCTACAAGTGCAGAAAAAGCCAAAAAATATCTAAAAGCCCTTTATGCTAATACAAATGAAAATATAGAGGAAGTCAATGAGTATTTTAAGAATAATCAAGATTCAGATTACTTAAAGTATGATGATCATCCACTCTCCTCAGTGGAAAAGTTATTGGATGATGATGCACCAGCACCATGGGATGAAGAGTACGAAAAAAAGGAATAAAAAATGGAATACGATATTAATCAAATATTATTTTATACAGGTCTTATTGTTTTTGCCTTTTTTTCTTTTTTAAAAGAAAAAAAAAGAAAGACACAGTATATAGAAATCACCTCAAGAATCAATGATTTGCAAACCGACTTAGAAATGGTCGCAAGAAACCCTCAATTAGCCAGAAGAAAACTAAAAAACAAGTAATCATTGCTGTATAATCATAGAGTAATCAAAAGGAGTTAATATGATTGCTGATGTTGTTGTGGATTTGCAATATGGAGACTGCGGAAAAGGTAAGATTGCGCACGCTCTTTGTAGCGGCAATAATTATACACATGTAATAAGATATAATGGAGGGTGCAATGCTGGGCATACTATCTTTCATGATGGTAAGAAGTTTGTAACGCACCATATTCCTTGTGGTGTTTTTTATGGAATAAAATCAGTTATTGGGCCTGGGTGTGTAATCCACGTCGATACATTCCTAAAAGAAATTGAAGAATTAGAAGAAAACGGAATATCAACAGAAGGTTTAATATTTGTATCCACCAATGCTCATATTATTACGGATTTTCACAGAGCAGAAGACAAGAAAGATGAAGAAATAGGAACAACCAAAAGAGGTAACGGGCCCGCTTATAGGGATAAATACGCGCGACGTGGAGTGCGCGCATTTGAAGATCCAAGATTACAGAAATTTTTAATTAACTTGTACGAAGAACTTTATGAAGATAATGATCCAGATGAATTAGAAATACTATTTGAGGGTGCACAGGGATTTGGCCTAGATGTTGATTGGGGCGATTACCCTTATGTTACCTCCTCACACTGTACGGTTGGTTCTGCTATTTTAAATGGCGTCCCCCCAAAAGCGATAAGAGATGTTTGGGGTGTGGCTAAAATTTATGAAACATATGTTGGCGCCAAGAAATTCGAAGGAGAGGATCCTATTTTTGAAGATATCAGAGAGGCTGGAGAAGAGTTCGGTTCCACAACCGGGCGGCCCCGGCAAATAAACTGGTTAGATTTTGACATGTTAAAAATGGCTTCGAGGATCAACGGAATAAATAATATTGTTTTTAATAAAATGGATGTTTTGGAACAAGTTGATAGTTGGTGCGCGTTCGATGGACCAAGCTTATACCAATTCAAAAATAGAGCAGACATGGAGTTCTGGCTAACAACCAAAATTCAAACAGAGATCACCCCGGATATAGAAATCATGTTTTCGGGCGATAAAGAGTTCATTTAAAACTTTTATTGGAGATCAAAGCTAATAAAACTATTTATTTTTAGAGGTTTTTTGTAATGATTGATCAACTTAAGCCATTATTGGGCAAATTTACCAACTTTGCTAAAAACAAAATGGGCTTTGATTATCCTCCTAGACTCTTCCTAAAACAAGATGCTGAAAACTCAAAAGGATTCTTAGGAAGTACTGCTCACTATGATCCCCAAAACAAAGCTATAACCATCTTTATTACCGGGCGGCATCCAAAAGATATTTTAAGATCTTTTGCCCACGAATTGGTTCATCACACTCAAAATCTCAGAGGAGATCTATCACCAGACAAATGTGGCCAGATGACTGACAAATACGCGCAGGAAAACCCCCACATGCGCAAAATGGAAGAAGAGGCCTATTTAATTGGTAACATGTGTTTTCGAGATTGGGAAGACAATGAAAAATTTACAATGCAAGAGTCGAAACTGTTAAAGGAGAACAAACAAATGACCGACAAGAATACGAAAGAATCTCTTAAAGAGATGATTCGAAAAATTTTAGAACAGAAAGTGTCTGAATTACATGCCGATGAAGAGGAGCCCCCAGGAGGCGGAGAAACTGAGGCGGATTCTGTTGAGACCCCGGGAGGATGGGAGAGCGAATTATCTCCCGAAGAAGCAGAAAGTGGCTGGGGTGATGGGCCAAAAGAGGGGGAGAGTCCCGTTTCTCTCAGTGGTTTAAGCCAGCAAGAGTTAGTCGATGTAATGCGCGCGGCCTTAGAGATTATTGACGGCGATCGAGGAGACAAAGAAACTCTCGAAGAGGAAGAAGATTTAGAAGAGCAGAGCAAAACTGATATTCCCGACCGCGTTGCCGGGCGAGATGCCGGTGGACGCAGACTAGATGAGGAAGAAGAGGATTCTATAACAGAAGAGGGTGAATCCGAAGATTCTATCGAGGAGGATAACTTTTCGAGTGAATTGAATGGGACACCTGAAAGGGAAGAAAACCTTTATGAATCTAGATTTTCTAAAAGAAATGCCAATCTTTATGAAGACTTAGTTAAGAAGTGGGCCAAGTAATATTATAATTCGAGGTATATCATGAAAAAAGAACTTCTTTTAGAAGGTGGCGTACCGGGGCACATGAACCATATCTATGATAATGGCGAAATGACTTTTGGTGAATTAAAGCAGCTTTTACAGGCCGCGGCTGATGGCAAGCTGCGCGGCACAGAAAAAACAGACGGTCAGAATCTGTCTATCTCCTTTAACGTACCTAGTGGTCGTGCAGTTGCAGCTAGAAATAAAGGCCAATTAAAAGCTGGGGGCTTAGACCCCGAAGAATTAGACGAATTCTTTTCTGGGCACCCTTCTCAAACATTAAGATACAGTTTTGTAGAAGCTTTGCTATCTTTTGAGAATGCAGTTAAAGATCTAGACAGGGAAACTTTACTGGACATCTTTGGAAATGGCAAAGATCACAAAATATATTTTAATGTTGAAGTGATGAATCCTGGTAATCCTGAAGCTGAAGAGGATGACCCTAGAAGAACGGGAACAACCAACGTAATTCCATATGATAAGAAAACTTTACTTATTCATGAATTTGGTCATTTTTATTTTGATCCAAAACTTTCAGATGAAGAAAACAAGAAAGTAGATGTTTCTCCAAACTACAACAAACTTGAGCGAGTTGTTAGAGGCAAAGCAACGGATGATCCGACGATTTTCTCTGTTGAGACACACACTCAAAGAAAACTAGCCCCTGCAGGCTTAGAGAGTATAAACAATACTTTACAGCCAACAATTGACGCGATAAATAATCTTATGCAAGATATTCAAGTTAATGACTCTGATACAATCAATCATTATGTATCAGAACAAGTATCCCCCCAGATTGAACAGTTTGGCTTAACAGAAGATGTTAATCGCATGATTTTAAAAAGAGTTATGAAAATAGGAGATTATCCGGGGCTGCCCCAAATTACAAAAGGAATGCCCATAGAACTAAAGAGAGAAGTTAGCCAATTTGTAAAGACTTTTAATTATGCTAACTACACTTTAGATCTTCAACGTATTCTTCATGACTTTTCTTCGGCGGCACTGGAAGGTTTTGATTCTGCATTTATTGGAGATAACCCAAAACAAATAAAATTTTTACAAGATAAAATTAAAACGGAAATTGATGCCATTCGCGGATCTACTAACGAGAGAGCAAAAGCCGAGCTTGAAAAGCAGATGGTTAAACTTAAATCAATTGACGGTGTAAATACACCATCTGAAGGGTTCGTCTTTGCGTGGAATGGTGTTACCTACAAGTTCACTGGAAACTTTGCTCCGGCCAATCAAATCCTCGGTATGAGGCCATTTAACCGCTTTGGCCCTATAGAGCCTGCCGGAGAAGGAGAACAGGTCTTAAAAGCCAGTTCTGAGCCTCTAGTGATTGCAATATTGCCCGGGTCCTTTAAGCCACCACACAAAGGCCATCGGCAGGCCGCTGAAATAATCGCGATGGGGGGCCCGCGGGGCGATTTACCGGAGGCTGATAAAATATATATCATAGTGTCAAGCCCTATGAAGAACTCTAGACCTCTGCCTGTATCTGGAAAAGTTATTACTGCAGAACAGGCAAAACAAATGTGGACTGTCATGCTTGAGGATTCACCTATAAGAAGTAAGACTCAAATAATAGTGGCAGACCAAGGCCGCGTGACACCGGTGAGTTTAACGATAGATTATGTAACAAAGCCGGCGGATCCAACAGATTTGTTGATTGCACCTCCTAACGCAAAAGTGATTGTCGGGGTTGGAGACAAAGAAAATGATGCAAAACGGTTTAAAGGCTTGAGAGCCTCGGTTCAGAAGTCTAGGCCAGATCTGGAGCTTTTATCTGGTCTTGTGCCACTTGTGACTCACGATTCTGAATACATCAAAATGATCGAAGAGTTACCAGAGATTAAATCTAAACTGAAAAAAGATTATACAGCATTTAACGCAAGTGACATGCGAGCCCTAATGGATTTCGCAACTGAAAACCCCATCGGCCTACAATTACTGCAGCACTTTTTACCAAACAGAGATGATGCTTTAGCATTTATGGGAATTATGGGCCTTAACCCAGCAGATACAGATGTTTCTTCACAATCTGTTGAAGATCAAGTCGAAGAGCCAGAACTGGACCCACTACAGGAAATTATCGTAAAAGAAGCTGAAAAACTATTTGAGGAGTTCCGGGCGCAAACTGCTCCAAAAGGCGTCCCGGGCAGTGGAAAATTTCAAAAGAATATGCGCAAAAGACTTTCGAAAGCACATTCGGACTATTTAGATCAAGGCCGGCATGATTTAACTAAACATGGCGGTGGGTTCAGGAAAGATAGAACGAAAAACGTTTCAAATGCATTTTTAGCAGAAGAAGACATAGAAGAAATGTCATCTATGTCTTCTGGCGCAGTGGCTGGTTATGCTGGACCTATCAAAAACAACAAAAGGGATGATGAAATGACCAAAGAAGAAAAAAGATTGCGAAAAAAGATAAGAATAGGGCTTAGGGAATTTTTTAATAAAAAGGCTTCTCAACATGAAGAGGTTATCGCTGGAGCGTTAGAAGAACACAGATTAAGAATGCAACTTAGAAATATTATTTTCGAAACTTCCCTTAACGAAGTTGAAGATCCAACTGTTGATGTGCATGATAATACTGGAATTAACACTCTTAAAGACCTCTTAAAAAATACTAATATTTTAGCAACTATGAGAGAAGCCTACAAAACCTTAACTACTGATGAGGATCAGAAGAGTTCCTTTAGGGCTCATATTGTAAAATGGATTCAAGATACTTTAACGCCGGTTCGCTTAAATGACGTTGGAGCAGACCAACTTGCAGAAGTAACTATAAGTGAAGAGGTTGGAGTAGATGTTCAAGGTGTCGATGCTGAAATGTTTATCGATGCTGACGACGGATCAGAAAAGGAACTACCAGATGAGCCTGAAGAAGAAACTATGGCTTCCATAGAAGGGGAAGATACTACTGGTAGAAATAAAGCAGAAAGAATCTACCCAGCAATTGAAAAGTCTATTGTTAATTACTATGGAGAACTAGACAATCCTGAAGATCAGGAAATGTATCACGATTATCTCATTGCAAATGTTAAACTTTATTTTGATAAATGGGATAATGAAACAGCCATTAATGTGGAAGAGCCAACAAATACAGCTTATGATCAAGCCTCGACTCAAGCTTCATCAGCCCCGGGAATGGGTGAATTTACTCAGGCAGCAGAATAGTTGCTCATTACCCTTGAATTTTTAAGCTTCATATGATACCCTTGGTAGGAAGGTTGGCAAAACAGCACAGGGGTTATGAAAGACAACACATTAAAAGAAGCCAAGTTTAAATCAAATAATGAAAATTATGATCTTAGAAAAGAACTTCTTTCAAATAATAAAATAAATAAAGATTTCTTAGAAAAATTAAATTTTCTCACTTTAGAAGAGCTTATTACTTTAAAGTTACTAGTTGCTAGTAAATCATTAAGGGGTAAGTTATTTAATTTTCCTCTTCTTAAATATTCTTCTGATATTTGTAAAGAAGCAGTAGTTAGGTATGCTTTATCTGAATCGAAAAACATAAGAGAGGCTAGCCTAATTTTGGGAATAAAAAAAATAGACCTCCAACGATATATCAAAAGCTATAATATTGATTTTTAAATAATTTATACTATTTAATGTATGAAGATCACAAAACAATATTTGCTAAGAATAATCGAAGAAGAAATAGAGACGACACTGGCTACCGATATCGAGGACGAACCAGAACCTCGTCCTATATCCAAAATCCATAAGGCCCGCATGAAGGCGCTGGTGAAGCATAATCAAATGAAAGCTAAAAAAGAGGCCTCCGCGAAAGAAGCAAAACAACAAGCAGAACAGCTCCAAGCTGCAAAAGATCTCGAAGACACGGCCTGGGATCTTGATCACGAAAGATCCAAGGTGCATACATATACCAACCCCTTGAAGCCATACCCTGGCCAGCCAATACGAGCTACGCCCCCAAGCGTAGATCTACGTTGGAACTTGCGTTTTTTTTCCGGCAGCAGAGTCTCACAGCGAAAAAGAATCAACCGCCAGCGCCGTAACCGCGAATTGATTTTTAAAGCTGATGCTGATGAGAAAGGAAAACTACACTTCTTCGACCCGAACAGCGGCCAAAGAGTAGAGAACTGGGCAATATCATATAACAATAAAGAGCTAATAATCAGAGAGAAGGTACCCGGCGAGCCTGATAGTATATATGTTTTTCGAAAACAATAAGCATTTGAACTCGAACTGCCACCTCCACCAAGCTTTTCTCTTATCGGGGACTATTTAATATATGAAAATTAAAATTAGTATACAAGAAAGTTGTGGCTGTACGGATGCCAAGGTATCATCGATGCCAAATGCGCAGAATCAAGAAGAAGCTAGAATGCATCGTACAACTTTAGCTCATCTATTGGCAGATACAAAAATTCTTTTAAGCCTCATAGAAGATAAAGATGATTTACCAGAATGGCTTGAAACAAAAATAACAAAAGCAGGAGATTACATGAATTCAGCTGTAAAATATATATCTGGAAATGCTGCCAGAGATTTAGGCCAGCTTGAATAAGAGAATATATCATGAAACATCAACTCATAATGGAAAGCTGGAGAAAGTATCTAAGAGAAATAGATATAACAGATCCAGACACCGCCCGGGTGATCACTTCCCCAGATCCAGATCTCGGAAACGTTAAAGTATCAGAAGAAGATTTTGAAAACTTACGCACGGTTATAGGACTTTTCGATCCAACAGGGATATCAGCTTATCCGGACATCCCTCCTGCCATCGAAGCATTTGAGAAGTATCGCAACATTTTTGCAGCTGCCAATCTAGCTATATCACTGGCCGCGGCCCTTCCTTTGCTTGGCCAAGCAGGTCGAGCGCTAAAAGGTGCCCTAAAATTAAAAAAAGCTAGCAAATCTTTAAAATCATCCGATGCTTTAGTGAGAGCACCACAAAACGAAGTAGCCGAAAAAATATTTTATTATGTCGACCAGGTAGATAAGGTTACAGATGTTGTCGAAAAACAAACCAGAGAAGCAATCAGAAAATCCGGATCAAAAGTTAAAGATAGGCAGATTTACCAGAGGCCTCCTATTGGAGACGAACCAACGTCTTTGGATAAATTATCTAGTTTAGGAAAAAAGAAAACACAAGTAGATTTTCCACCTTTGCCAAGTAGCATGAGTGATCCTCTCCCATCAGCTCCGATCAAGCGAGTTGCAACACCTCAAATGGGTCTATTAGACCAAGCAGGAAAACCTAGCGAGTGGATGACTGACAGTGTAGCGAAAGAATTGCCAAAAACAGTTCATGAAAGATTTTTGGATGCACAAAATTTTGTCAGACAGAAAGTAAAAGAAAGAGATGCAAATATTGGAAAAGACGACACTTTGGATTTCATTCCAGATGAGATTCCTAGAGCATATGAAAACCCTCCTAGAAGAAGCCCAAAAGCCAGAGACACTTTACTTAGCGATGATTTGATTCGAGTAGCTATACAAGACCCTCGATTTCTTGATGCATTACATGTTCTTATTAAGTATCCTAAAAAACAATCTCCACCCACCCTTGGAGGAATCCATGGGTTCTTGCAAAAAAAATTAAGTATAGGTTATAATCGGGCTGCCCGAATGGTGGATGTATTGAAAGAATTAGGCCTTGTCAAAACTAAAATAGGCGGCCCTAACCGGGAGAGACAAATTTTTCAATTAAATAAAGACCTGCTACAAACTGCCCTAGAACACATCAAAACACTTAAATCACGCTAGAGAAGCAATAAAAATAAATAAATATACAAAAATCTATATTCTTAAAAAAAAAAGTGTTTTATGCTATAAAGGTATAGAGATCTACATCCATAGCTAGTAAGGTTTTTTAAGAAAAATGAAAATTGGTATCAACGGCGTTGGCCGCATCGGCCGCCAAATATTAAGAATCTTGGCCAATAATAATAACTTTCAAATTACCACTATCAATGATATAAATTTTGATGTTAGGAATATTGAATATACAATAAAGTATGATTCTTTATATGGTCGCTTTCAGGGCCATGTCGAATGCACCGCCAACGATAAACTAGTTTTAAATGGTCATGAGATTAAAGTTTTTTGTGAATCGAAAATAGAAAACGTAGATTGGAGCAACACAGATTATGTTATTGATGCATCTGGAATAGGAAGAAATATAAGTTCAGCACCTCAGGTTATACAAAAGTGGGGAGTAAAAAGGGTTTATATAACTAACTCAAGTTCAATTTCTGATTTTGAATTAGTTTTGGGTGTTAACGAAAAGTTTGCAGATAAATGTCATAAGGTGGTTTCATGTAGTATTTGCGATACTACGGCTCTCGCCCCGGTACTAAAGAGATTAGATAATTCTTTTGGTATCTCTGGTGGCAGCATCACTACTGTTCATCCATGGCTAAATTATCAGAACGTTTTAGATGGACAATCAAAATATCAATCTAATCCGAAACAAACTTATCATAACTATGCCCTAGGCCGCTCCAGTTCTAATAATATTATTCCCAAATGGACGACAGCTTTAGTTGCAACAAACCGAGTTTTAACAGGTATTGAGGATAAGTTGTTGGTTTTTTCCTATAGAACACCCCATGCCATTGTTGGATCAGCGGACCTTACAATTATTTTAGAGAAAACCGTTGATAAGAAAGAAATTAAAGAAATCTTTTTAGATGCGGAGAGTGAACAAACTTGTAAAATTTTTAAAAACGATATTGAACCTCTGGTTTCAACAGATTTTATTAAGTCTCCTTATTCTTGCCATATTGATCATCGCTGGACAGAAACTAAGGGAAATGTTTTAAAATTGGTTTTGTGGTATGACAATGAATTCGGGTATGCTAGTAGAGTTGTGGATCAAATATCTCTCTACCAAAAGTTGGATATAACATGAAACACATTGCAGTAATTCCTGTAAGAGAGGGTTCAACAAGGGTTAAAAATAAGAATTTTAGAAACTTTCATAAGGACAAGTCTTTACTTAATCTTAAAATAGAACAACTTAAATCATGCACCAAAGTCGACGATATCGTAGTGGCAAGTAACAGTTCTAAAGCAAGGCTTATAGCTGAGCAGAATAACATAAGTTTTATTTCGAGAAGCGACTACATGTGTAATGACGCACGCCTTCATGAATATATTTTAGATATTATATCACATTTTTCTGAAGAGGATATTATTACATGGGCGATGGTAACAAATCCGTTTTTTACTAGATATGACCAAATTATAGAAGCTTATGAAAAGGAAGTGATTGATAAAAATACGAAAGATAGTGTTGTAACAACTGTACCTTATAACGATTTTTTATTGGACGAAAAGGGAAGATGCATCAATTTTAATCCAGGGCCCTGGCATAATTTTACACAGGAATTACCATCTTGGGATCAAATAACCGGAGCAGCATATACAGCTAGTGTAAAAAAACAAAGAGAAGTTAAATACTGGATGGGAACTAATCCATTTAAATTTAGAGTTTCGAAAAAAGAAGCAGTGGAAATAGATTATTGGGATGATTTTGAAATGGCATGTTTGATGGCCCCCGGAGTGCTGGGGTGAGAAAGTTTTCCTGGCAACAGATACCCAGTACCATTATTAGTGAGATTCTTTGTAATGCAGATTGTGAAGGAGTAATCCTGGATGCAGAACATTCAAATTTTTCTAATGAAAGTTTGTTTTCATGTATACAGACTGTAAAATTGTGTGGTAAAAAATGTGGTGTAAGATTTACATATGCTGATGATCATTTGGTTCGAACCTGTTTAGATAGTGGTATAGATTATGCTATTTTTTCTACTGTAGATAGTATTCAATATTGTCAAAAAATTATTAAAATGTGTAAATATCCTCGCCATGGCGGCCAACGCGGCCAGGGATTAGTTCGCGAAAACATGTGGGGAACTAGGGATTTAGATAAAGCAAACCCAAAAATAATTGCTATGATTGAATCAAAAGAGGGGATTGACATTCTGGATGAAATGATCAATTTTGATATTGATCATTTTCTTATAGGGATGTATGATCTATCTGCCAGTTATGGTTGCGTTGGGGATTTTGAAAATGAAAATTTTTTGAATGCAATAAAAAAATATAAATTACTTATTCCGAAAAACAAGGCAGCGATTCATCTGGTTAGAAATTCTTTGGATGTAGAGAAATACGAAGATGATTTTTCTTTTTTTGCTTTGGGGATGGATACAACTGTATTAATGGATTCCTATAAACTGATTTTAAACAACAGAGGCATTTGATGCGTAGAGTGTGTATATCCAATGATATTGAAATCACTGATATAGAAAAAGAGATTTTAGGTAACGAGATTAGTAGGGAAAACTATGATGCAACTGTTTATCTAGCTTGGAATGAAAAAATAAATAATGTTTTTTTTGATAAATTCAAGTCGTTAAGAGCTGTGGTTAGATATGGTGTGGGATATGATAATGTAGATGTAAAAGAAGCTCAAAAAAGAGGAATAAAAGTCTGTATAATACCAGATTATGGAGTTCATGAGGTCGCACAATCAGCCGCCGCTTTTATTTTTGCAAAATATAGAAATATATATGAATATAATTGTTTATCTAAACAAAACTATTTATCTGAAAAATGGCAATTGCCAAACAAGAACATACAAAGAGCCAACTTAATAAAAGTAGGAGTTATAGGCGCTGGCCGAATCGGTAGTGTGTTAATCCGTTTATGTAAGTCTTTCGGTTTTGATGTTTTATTTTACGATCCATATGTTTCCCAAGGATACGAAAAGGTCTTGGAATGCAAAAGAGTTAACATTTTAAATGATTTGTTAAAAACTTCAGACTTTATTTCAATTCACGTACCATGTAACAATGAAACAGTTGGTATGATAAATAAAGAATTTTTAAAAAATATGAAAAAAGGGTCTACAATAGTGAATACTGCAAGAGGTAATTTAATTGAAGATTATAAATCTTTAGAAAAGGCACTAGATTCTAAAGAAATTTCAAATGTTTATTTGGATGTTTTAAAAACGGAACCCCCACTTAGGTGTTCTTTTTTAGATAAGTGGCTTAGCGGTTATTATAGTAACCGCGTAATCATTAATCCTCATACATCGTTTTATTCTGAGCAGTCTTTTGAAGAAATGAGAAGAAAAGCATGTACCACAGCAGTAAATATATTGGATAATAAAGATCCATATTGTGAAGTTGAAAGTTGAAAAATGAAAATTTTTGTTGATATTGATGGTACTATATGTACGCGCCAATTAGATTTAAATTATGAAAATTCTAGACCGCTAAAAGATAGAATAGAAAAGATAAACAAACTGTATGAAAACGGCCATGAAATCGTGTATTGGACCGCTAGGGGTACGATTACCAAAAAAGATTGGTACGAATTTACTAAAAATCAATTAAAAAAATGGGGAGTAAAATATCATAAATTTATGGTTGGCAAACCTGAGTATGATATATTTATTGATGACAAAAATATAAATGCGTCGATTTTAGATTACGACGACCCGCTGCAGCAATGCATCATAACAATTAATTATAATAAACGCTTAGTGAGCAAATAGGAGATAAAGTTTATGTGGACATTTGGTTTTCCAACGGTAGCTAGCGAAAATGAAAATCATTTAGCTTGGAGAGATAAGATATTAACGATATTGGACTCAATAAGAAATTTGAATATTCCGGAATATGAAATCATTATAGTTGGAGGTCCGTATCCAAAAAATGGCCGCAATGCATACCGCCTACATGCTTTTGGAGATGTTAAACATATCCCTTTTGACGATCAAACAGATTGGATTAAAGACGACAGTTTCTTAAAACTAAGAAACGGACTCTCTATAAAAGATGAAAAATCCGAAGAATATGTTGTAAAGAAGTTAGATATAAATAAAAGAAAACACCCGGGTATTAAGAGTGGTTGGACAACCAAAAAGAAGAATCTTATTTGGCAAAATGCAAAATATGAGAATGTGGTTATTTTTCATGATTATTATAAATTTGATAAAGACTGGTTCAATGGTTTTAATAAATTTGGATATGATTGGGATTTTTGTTGGAATGTGAAACATACAATTTCTGGGGAAAGATATAGGGACTGGATTTTGTGGGATCATCCGACACTACCAAAGAGGATGTTGTTACCATATGATCAAAAATCCTTTACTAGACATCAATATTTTGACGGGAATTATACTGTAGGTAAAAAAGCCGCATGGGAAAAGTATCCACTTAACGAAGATTTGCTTCATTATTATGGAGATGACATAGAATGGTCTTATAGGGTGCGAAAAGATGAAAGTTTAAAGCTAGATTTTAATCCCCATTCAAAAGTAGAGCACATAATACCCAGAACAACAGGAGACGAAGAATATTCCTGGGAAACTCAAGCTCAAAAAGAGAGAGCACTAAATTTTCTTAAGACTAATTTTCCAGAAGAGTGGTAATTACTTAAAAGGGGGTAATTATCATGAAAGGTTTATTGCATAGATTGGTTAATTTATTTAATTCAAAACATTGCTGCTGCTGTTGCGGGTGTTGCACTTGCAAGAGTGGTTGCTGTTAAGGGGGTGACCAGGTTTCGACAGGGTAAGGATAATAATACGTGCAAGGCTGTGTGAGTGAGGCCACAGTAAAAACACTCAAAACTATAAATGCCAATGATGACATTGAAATTTTCGAGGACTTTGCGCTTGCCGCATAGTTCTTGAGGAGGTTTCCAGGTACCTTCTTAACCGAACACCTGGATTTGTTAATTTATATTTCGATATATTTGCTACTTAATGGCTGTCTAGGGCCAGATCTAGACTAACCTTGTGAACGACGTATTGTTTGAGATGTTCTGGACGCGGGTTCGACTCCCGCCACCTCCACCAACTTTTCTAATATTGGAGACTAATTAAAATATGGCTAGAGCAAAACTAGATGTAGAACAAATAGGTTGGTCAGAAGCAATTACAAAAAGTATAAAGCTTGGTACAACCGATTTAGGTACCGAACTGGTCACAAATGGGACTTTTGATAGTGATGCTAGCAGTTGGTCGTTAGGGACTGATTGGGCTTATGACTCCGGAAAATTAACTAAGTCCGCCGGTTCTGGTTACACGTACAGCGCTTTAACCCAAACATTGTCGGGGGTATCATCTGGTACCTTGTACTTAATTCAATTCACAATCAGCAACGTAACAACTGCTTCAAATATGATGGTGAAGCTTGGCAATGTTTCGCCAAGTACTTCGCCAACATACATTGGTGGGAACGGCGCAAATACATATACCCAACTGATAAAGGCCGGCGGCACGTCTCTAGAGATAAGCTCAATAGGTTCTTCCACCGCTTTTTCAATTGATTCGATATCCGTTAAAGAGGTATATGCTCCTACCGATGGTCAGGTTGCTTTGTGGAGTTCTCAAGAACTAGATGGTACCGAATCTAGTCTTCATATAACCTCTGAAGATGGAACTACACATACGTTTGGTGAAACAGTGTCGATCAACTCATTCAACAACTATGGTAACGGAATATTGTCGGTCCATTCCCGAAACGATGGTGAAAATTGGATTGTCCTCCAAAACGATAGGCACGGATTTGTAGATTGGGCTTTGCACAATGATTCAAACAATCTTGTAATTCAACAAGCCCCAACCGGTACTCCTATAGATGTTATGACATTTAAATATGATGCTTATGGCGCGCCAAAGGTCGGTATTGGCACAACCTCTCCGACAGAAGTGTTGGATATCGACGCAGACGCGATAAGACTCAGAGATTCGCAAACTCCAGCTAGCGCCACAGCCACAGGCACAGCCGGGATGATTTGCTGGGATACAAACTATGTCTATGTTTGTGTCGCGACAAATACTTGGAAGCGGTCTGCTCTCTCTACCTGGTAAGAAACCCACCCTCTCCACCAACTTTTCTCTTGTTGGGAGATGTTTAATAATATGAAGCACCTTAAGGAAAATAATGAAACTTATATCTCTCATCTTAAGTTTGCTGGATCTTTGGGACTTGGTTTTTTATACCGATCTGCTTTTTTCTTGGTTCATGGATTTTTGCCTATGGTCGAGATTCCAAAACACTTAAATCTTGACGCAACTCATGAATGGTTGAAAAAAGGAAAAGAACACGCAGACAAAAGAAAAGCTTGATTTTTTTAAAGCAATCTTATATCATATAAAGTATGATACGTATAATTGGAAAAATCCCTAGAAATGTAACTATTGCATGTTCTGGCGGCATTGATTCGATGGTTTTCGCTCATTTTCTCAAGCAGGGAAAAAGAAGAATAAAATTAGCTTACTTTAATCATGACACGAATCATTCGCAAAAAGCTCAAGAATTTGTTGAAAACTATGCAAATGAGAATAAACTAGAACTAATTATTGGTAGGGTCAATGGAGTTAAAGGCAAGCGTTCTTTAGAAGAGTTTTGGAGAGACGAAAGATATGATTTCCTCAACAATCTTGGTAGTAGGTTTATTATTACTTGTCATCACCTCGATGATTGCGTAGAAACTTGGATTATGTCAAGTTTGCATGGCCATGGCCGTCTAATACCCTATAAAAGAGGTGAGAATATTTTTAGACCGTTTTTGATGACAAATAAAAAAACGATAAAAGATTATGCAATTAAAAAAAAAGTTTCTTGGATTCAAGACCCTTCTAATTCTCATTTAAATTTTATGAGAAATCATACAAGAATAAATATTTTACCTCAAGTATTAGTGGTCAATCCCGGGCTGAGGACAACAATTAGAAAAAAATTAATTGAAATTTATAAGTAATGTTTGGTATAAATAAGTATCGGGCCTCTAGCTCAATAGGTTAGAGCATCCGGCTCATAACCGGCAGGTTCGCGGTTCAAGTCCGCGGAGGCCCACCAAAACAAAATATAAAAGGGAAAAATGCCAAATCATATTCATCGACCGTGGGGAACTTATGAAGTACTTTTGGATGAGCTTCAATATAAATTAAAAAGAATAATTATTAATCCTAGTCATAGAATCAGCTATCAATCTCATAAAAAGAGAAATGAAATTTGGGTAGTTGTCTCAGGTTATGGAGAAGTTACCATCGATGACAAGAAGAGTCCAGTAAAATACGGTAGCATCATAAGCATACCCAAAGGAACAAAACATAGAATCGAAAATACAAACAAAAATCAGTGTTTAATATTTGTAGAAGTCCAGACAGGGGAAACTTTTCAGGAAGAGGATATAATTAGATATAGTGACGATTACAACAGAATAGAAGGAGAAAGTCATGATTAACGAAAAATTAGCAGAAATTATTGATATATTGCAGAGTTCTGCACTGGACGCAGAAAAATCTGAGGACGGGAATGTTTCAGCCGGCCGCCGCGTACGCAAAAATTCTATGACAGCAATAAAAGAATTGAAAGAATTGAGAGCTTTAATATTGAAATCTCAGAGAGATTAGACCATGGCCACAGAAAACAAGAGCGAAGACGATATTAAGTGGCGCGCACTTACAGAAGCCGAGTCTATGGAGGTATTGCGGACTCACATGGAAAGTATAAACCAATACCTTGTTGGATTTTCAAATCATAAAAAATTTAGAAAAGCAGTTAACACTTATAGATTTACAGTAAGAGTAATCTCTTTTGATTTTATAATAAGTTTAATGGAAGATGATGCTGTTAAGAATGTGTATTTTGCGCCATCGTCTCCGCCGCCTGGCGGCGGCATTGACTCGATATCTATGAGATATAAAGTTTATGTCGAATATCATGAAGTGGAGGATGAATAAATATCATGAGTATGAACTCAAATAAGATAAGAAAAATAAGAGAAGATATAGTGCATTTAGAGAAAACAATATCTCAGGCAAAGAGGGGTAATAAAATTCATTTTGCCAAGCGCTTAGAGATAATTATAAAAAAGAAAAAAGAGATACTAAACACTTATAATCAAGCGGAATATTGATTCTAAGTTTTTAAAATATAATGAAAAAAGTTTGGGACACCTCGAAACCAACAGGACAACAAAGAAAGCCATCTAGTAATTCATTGTTAAGATCGATGGGATATGAATGTAAATATACTAATTTTAAAGAATCATTAAAAGAAACTTGCGACTGGTTTGCAAGCAACTACCCTAATGTTCGCGGTATAAAATAGAAAATAATTTTATTGTTTTTTGAATTCTTTTTTCACATCATTTAAAAACAACAGTGTAGCATAATAATTTGTCATAACAGTAACATGATGAAACCCGGGATGAGTAGCATATAAGATTCCAATAATTCTGTTATTTTGGTTTAAAACAGAAGAACCAGAAGAGCCTCCTGCAGCTGGAGCAGTTACTAGTGCTGATGACGGGTCAATTATTCCGCTATATATTCCTCTGAAGATCGGAGCAACTGGGTTATGATAAACTCCCATGGGCGCCCCGATATAATATATCTCGTCTCCTATTTGAGGAGGCCTCCCAGAAATCTGCACTTTTTTGATTCTTAAAGTCGGAACATATAGGGCACACATATCTGGATCTCCTTTTGAATTGTCAAAAGAGGATTTTATTATATGAGATTGGTGTTTTCTACCATCATGTCCCATAACGGTTATTGTCAAAGTGTATTTCGTTATAAAAGGGTTAAGCTTTGCCTCACAAACATGCCCAGCTGTTAAAACAATCATTTCATTTTCGACTACATCTGCAGCCATGCCACTCCCGGTGGAAAAATAAAACCCAACAGGGCATTCTTTACCGCGTTCATCTTTATCTCCTTTGCATTCTTCTATTTGAAGCTCGTTGAAGACTTTTACAAAGCTGTAGGTAGGTGGATTGATTTTTTTATTTGCACCAACACTGCTAGCAGTTGGACAACTAGCCAGGAAGATGGAAAAAAACATTAATAAAGTTAGTTTTTTGGTTTTTGTGTTCATACTTATATATTAAATATACCACAAAATAATTTTTAATTTAGGAGAACTCTCATGATTACTGCGTATATGATACTTTTAATACTTTCAGCCCCATGCCCTCACACAAGCGGGAAAATTGAAAAACCTATTGAAAAATCAACTATTTTAGCACCAAAGAAACAAAAACCAAAATATATAAAGATTCCAACTGAGTGGATAAAAATAGCTAAAAAACCTAATTATTAGTGATACTATATCAAAAAAGGATATTTTTTTGGCTAAAAAAACATACGTTCTCGACACTAATGTGTATTTAACAAGCGCCGCGGCGATCAATACATTTGGCAATAATGATATTGTCATACCTTTAAAAATACTAGACGAAATAGACAAACATAAAAAAAGACAAGATTCTGTAGGATCTCAAGCTAGAGAGATAATACGCCGTTTAGATGCATTCAGATCTGGAGGTAATCTTTCAAAAGGCGTAAGAATGGGAAAAGGAAAGGGCATATTGAGAGTTAGTTCTTATAACCCCTTTTGTCTTCCTGATGATTTAGACCTGGAGGATTCCGATAATCAAATTCTTGCAACGGCTTTATCTGTCCAAGAGGAAAATAAGCCGAGAAAAGTTATTGTTGTTTCCCGAGATATTAATATGAGAGTTAAGTGTGATGCTCTAGGTCTCCTCACTGAGGATTATCATGGTGAACAGGTTTTGGAAAGTTCTGATGGTTTGTTTTCCGGAAAAACTGAAATATTAGTAGATGAGCAGATAATAAATAGTTTTTATGAAGATGAGGAAGTATTTTTAGGAGATGAATATAATCTTTCCCCAAATCAGTTTGTTATGCTTATCTCGAATTCAAATGACAAAAAAACTGCCTTGGCAAAATATATCAATAGCTTATCTCCTTTGGATAGAATAGCAAAATCAACAAAAGGAATCTGGGGAACTTACCCAAGAAATAAAGAGCAGCAATTTGCATTCGATTTGCTGTTGAACAGCAAGATCCCAGTTGTTTCTTTGGTGGGTAAAGCCGGCTCTGGAAAAACTCTCTTGGCTTTAGCAGCTGGGTTAGAGCAGACTTTCGGCAAAGGCGCGACCTATAAAAAAGTAGTTGTAACCAAGCCGGTTGAACCAATGGGAAAGGATATTGGTTTCCTCCCAGGTTCCATGGAAGAGAAGATGTTGCCATGGCTGGCGCCAATACAAGATAATTTACAATTTTTGATGGGCGATGATAAAACCACATTGGCTATGTATATGGATCAAGGAAAAATCGAAGTAGAGGCGATGACATTTATCCGAGGTAGGTCCATATCAAACGCGTTCATTATTATCGACGAAGTACAAAATATGACCCAGCATGAGATTAAAACGGTTTTAACAAGGGTCGGAGAAGGTACCAAGATTGTCCTCACAGGGGATATTGAACAAATTGACAACATGTATATAGATGAAACGAATAACGGACTCTCATACGTGGTAGAGAGGCTTAAACAGGAACAAATAACAGGACACATTACACTGATGAAAGGAGAACGATCGCAAGTAGCAACTATTGCGGCAACAAAATTATGACAGAGATAAAGAATTCTGATTTACAAAAAGAGGTTATTCCAACTGAATCTGAATTAAAAGAAATAATTGTTAATTATGTTGGTGAAAAGACAAATCCCGAAAACGATGAAGTAACTGTTGAAAGTGTTATCAGCATTTTTGCAGAACAATTCCCAGAATTTTTATTAGCGGTGGCAGAAGAAAACTGGGTCAATGGATACACACAGGCTTTAACTGACGTGGAATATGTTAAGAACAATATAACTACTCGGAATCAAGAAGATGAGTCTTAAGAATTATATAAAAAATAAAAAACCTATTCATTTTACTTTTCTTGGGATTGAGGTCTTTATAAAGGATGCGATAACAAACAATGTTTCGATCCAGGAAGTGCTTATGAAAATAAAAGAATCTATTCCTTCTTTTTTGTTGGCCAACGTTGATTCTATTTACGTTGGGGAGTTTGATTTTTTATTGCAAAGAAATGTTCAAGCTATGTATGAAAATTCATCTATTTTTATAACAAATGAGCAAGATTCAGTTGAAGACATGGTTGATGATTTGGCTCATGAAATAGCACACTCAATTGAGGATGCAAATGCTTTTTATATATATTCTGATCAAAAGATTGCAAACGAGTTTATAAGAAAAAGAAAAAAATTATGGACAATATTGGATAGAAAAGGTGTTAGTGTTGATTTAGATGATTTCTTAGAAACTGATTTCTCTTTTGAGTTTGATGATTTTTTGTACCGCGAAATAGGGTATCCCACTTTATCAAGTTTGACTGCAAATTTATTCTACTCCCCTTACGCAGCTACCTCACTTAGAGAATATTTTGCAAATGGTTTTGAGTCTTTCTTCATATCTAAAGATGTAGGCAGATTGAAATCCATCAGTCCTGTCTTATATCAAAAGATTTTAAATTTATCTTTTGAGGATGGAGTTGATACCGGTGATTAGGAAGGTAATTGAAGAATTAAACGGAGACGAACTAAAGATCACTATTCACACAGAGGTGAGAGACTTTATTATAAATCCAACAATAATTTTAAACGATAAAGATATAATAAAGATTGCAAGTAAAAACTATAAAGTGTCAAGAATAATTTCCAGACCGAAAAATGCTGTAGGCAATTCAATTCGCAGTGGCATCAAACAAATTGGAACATGGGTTGTTCAGATAGAACTTGAAACCAAAAAGAAAAATTCAATAGAAACCCCTTCAAAAAAAGAAGAGGAACCTCAGCTTAAAACCAAAACTAAAGAGAAAGAAGAAACTACAATACCTACACCTCCCCCTCGACCACGACGAAGAAGACCATCCACAAAAAAAGCCTCGACATCTAGATCAATTCGTGATAAGATGAAAAATATTAGTAACAAAACAAAAGAGAGTTCGTGAAAGAAATAAAAAGAATAAGTTTTTCAGAATTGAAAAACTGGACAGAGTGTCCATACAGACATAAATTAATTCATATCGATAAATTACCTTATTTTTCTGGTAATGAATATACCGCCTTTGGCACAGCTATACATTATCTTTGTGAAAATATCGTAAATAAGGACATAGAAGATAAATACGGCTTTTTTCTAAAAAAGTTTGAAGAAGAACTATCAATTTTAGATTGCGACCTGAACCAAAAATTGATAAGAGAAATGAAAATACAAAGTAAATTGCTTTCAAATCTTATACTTCCAGAATTAAAAAAGGTTTTTGGAGATTATGCTGTTGTTTCTGTTGAAGAAGAGATTTTAGAAGATATAGATGAAGTGGAGTCTTGTGGTAGAAAATTTAAAGGCTTTATTGATTTGGTCTTAAAGACATCTGATGGTAAATACCACATTATTGATTGGAAAACATGCTCCTGGGGTTGGGATAGTAGAAGAAAATCAGCTCCAATGACAACATATCAGTTAGTGTATTATAAGAATTATTTTTCCAAAAAACATAATATTGATCCTAAAAATATAGAAGTACACTTCGCTTTACTAAAAAGAACTGCAAAAAAAGATAATGTTGAAATATATAGAGTTACTGCCGGAAAGAAAAAAACACAAAATTCTTTAAAAATGTTAGAGAAAGCTGCTATAAATATAGAAAGAAAAAACTTTATTAAAAATAGGCTCTCTTGCAAATATTGTAAATTTTATAAAACAGAATACTGTACGTGATTTTGAAAACAAAAAGAAAAAAAGTATTAATCATTTGCGGGTGGTATACCAAAGGCGCCTCATATTTTCATCACATCGCCCCATGGGGTCGCCACGAATGTACCCTCAATCGTCCAAATGGTCTGCCGACAAAACCAGAACAACTTGGTGATTTTTTCGATCAAATCCTGGGATTTGAAGCTTTAAAAGATTTTGATATAGAAAAAGAGTTGTCTTATCTAGAACCTAACACACGCGCAAAGACGCGTCTATATAATGCGGCAGTGTGGAATGCTGATGGGACTGTAGAATTTCATGATTTTGGGAAAGGTTCAAACTCGACACACAGAGGCAAACGATCGGGGAAATATGTTCAATCATACAATGTTGAAGCCGTTGATTTTGTAGAAATTTTAAAAAACTTTCCAAAAGATAAGTTTGAACTTTATATTGTTATGAACATCGAAGGAGCAGAATTTGATGTTTTGGATCATATGTTCGAATCTAAAGTTCTTGATAATATAACAATACGTCAGCTTTATTTAGATTATCATGACAATCTCGGCACCATCGAGAACACTAAAGAGCTAGGCAAGAAGATGTCAGAGCATGATACTGTTTTAAGAAAGTATTTTGATCTTCGCAACCACCGCCCGTATTCGGATTGTCCAATCGATTGGATATATGTAAAATTTCCATAGCAAGAGCGAGAAAGTAAATGAAGCTATAAACAAAGAAAAAACACAAAATTCTTTAAAAATGTTAGAGAAAGCTGCTATAAATATAGAAAGAAAAAACTTTATTAAAAATAGACTTTCTTGTAAATATTGTAAATTTTATAAAACTAAACATTGCATATGACCACAAAACCTAAAAAAAAGATCTTCGTTATTGCTGATAGCCCACTAGTACCTTCCGGGGTTGGAACTCAAACAAAATACATGATTGAGGCTTTACTAAAGACGGGTGAATATAAGTTTCTATGCCTAGCTGGCGCCCTAAAACACAATGATTATCGGCCTATTAAGGTGGAACCATACGGAGAGGATCTAATAATCCATCCAGTTGATGGGTATGGCAACGCAACTATTGTCAGGCAAGTTCTTCACCAATTTAAGCCAGACGTTTTGTGGTTTATGACAGATCCAAGATTTTTTATTTGGTTGTGGCAACTGGAAGATGAAATAAGAAAGAATGTCCCCATGGTTTATTATCATGTTTGGGATAATTTTCCATATCCATATTATAATAAAAGTTTCTATGATTCAAATGATGTTATTTGCACAATTAGTGATGTAACTGATCAAATCGTCAGAAAAGTCAGCCCGGACGTTAAATGTGTAAGAATTCCACACACTGTTAATACTGAAATATTCAAAGCCCTGCCTACTTCTAAATTGGGTACTTTAAATGAAAAATTAAATAGCTTAAGCAATAAAATGGTGTTTTTCTGGAACAATAGAAATGCAAGAAGAAAGCAATCCGGAACTTTAATATTTTGGTTTAAAGATTTTTTAGATAAAGTGGGGCACGACAAAGCTGCGCTAATAATGCACACGGAACCAAAGGATCCAAATGGTCAAGATTTGGAAGTAATCGCAGAACGCCTAGGCCTAAAATCAGATCAAATAATGTTTTCAACACAGAAAATGCCCCCGGAAGAATTAGCAAAAATTTATTCCTTTGTGGATTGCACAATAAACATATCAGATGCTGAAGGTTTCGGTCTCTCTACTTTAGAGTCTCTTGCATGTGAAACTCCAGTAATTGTAAATATGACAGGCGGCCTGCAGGAACAGGTGACTGATGGTCAAGGTAATTGGTTTGGGATTGGTATAGAGCCTTCCTCTAAAGCTGTTATCGGCTCTCAAGATGTACCTTATATTTACGAAGACCGTATTTCAAGAGGGGACTTTTTAAAAGCACTAGAGGATTTTTATAATACTCCAAAAGAGGAACGATTAAAGATGGGTAAATCTGGAAGAAATCATGTTTTAACGAATTATGGTTTTGAGCAGTACGAAAGTAATTGGCGCGAACTTTTTGAGTATGTAACACAAAATCTGGGCTCATGGGAAAATAGAAAAAACTATCAAAGTTGGGAATTGATTAAGGACTTATGAGAGTATTATTAGAAGCACCAATATTGACTCAATCTGGGTATGGTGAGCATGCACGGTTGGTGTATGAATCTTTGAAACAAATAAGAGGCCTAGACATGTATATAGTCCCACTCCCGTGGGGAAACACCGCATGGTCACCACCCAGAGATCAAACAATAAACGACAATATTGAAAAGTTTCAGAGATACATGACACAGTGCCAGGCTCATGACGCACAACCAGTCTTTGATATGCAGGTGCACGTGGGAATCCCTTTTGAATTTACAAAAAGAGCAAATTATTCAATTTGTGTTACAGCTGGGATTGAAACAGATAGAGTTTCTCATACCTGGCTTGAAAAAACAAAAGGGATTAACAAGTTAATTGTACCATCTCAACACGCAAAAGACGGATTTGTTAAAACTAAGTATGAAATTACGAACCATTCAAAACAAGATGAGGTCACTATACTAGAGTGTCAATGTCCAGTCGAAGTTGTACCTTACCCAGTAAAAGATATAGTTCCGGAACAAATCGATTTAGATTTAGAAACAGAGTTTAATTTTTTAACCCTCGCACTCTTCGGTCCTAGAAAGAACTTAAACCAAACAATTGAGTGGTTTATTAAAGAGTTTAGAAATGATGCGGACGTAGGTTTAATTTTGAAGACGGGCTTTGTTGCTGGTAATAAAATAGATCGAGCAGCAACTAAGAAATATTTAAAAACACTTATTAGTGGTTTCGGAGAAAAGAAGTGTAAAATTTATCTACTTCATGGATCCCTCTCAGAAGAGAAAATACATGGATTATATAACAATCCAAAGATTAAAGCAGTAGTCTCCACTACTCATGGCGAGGGTTATGGTCTTCCTTTGTTTGAAGCAGCGTATTCTGGCATGCCCGTCGTGGCAACAGACTGGTCAGCTCATTTGGATTTTTTAACTACAAAAGTAAAACAAAAGAAAACTAAAAAATTAAAAGATAAAAAACTTTTTGCAAGAGTTGAATATGAATTAAAAGCGATTCAAAAGTCCGCGGAGTGGGAAAATATCTTAGTTGAAGGCAGCAAGTGGGCGTATCCAAATGAATTGTCTTTTAGAAAACAAATCAGAAATGTTAAAAGTAATTATAGCCTCTATAAAAGTTGGGCAAAAACACTAAAAAAAGACATCTCTATTTCTCACGAAAAGCAGAAAATATTAAAACAAATGAGTAGCGCGATTCTCGGAGATCAAACTATTGAATATTTAACTGTAAATGACCAGACCAGAAGCAAAAAAAAGAGTCTATTCGACAGAGTCGACTCTCAGATAAAAAAGGTCGATAGATCAAAGATACCGAAAATATCCATTATTACATCTGTATATGATGCGGACAATTTTATAAAGCCCTTTTTGGAAGATATAACACGACAAACAATCTTTAGAGAAAAGTGTGAATTAATACTAATAAATGCGAACTCCCCCGGCAACGAAGAGCCTACAATCTTAGAATATGCAAACTCCCATCCGGACAACATTATTTATAAAAGATTAGATCACGACCCCGGTATTTATGGTGTCTGGAACATGGCTGTTGAAATGGCTTCTGGTAAATTTATCACGAATGCCAACTTGGATGATAGGCATGCAATAGATTTTATGGAGCAATTAGGGTTTTTCTTATCTACGAACGAAGATGCCGATCTAGTTTACTCTGAAAATCTTTTGACTTTTCATGAAAATGAGACTTTTGAAGAAAACTCATCACAAGGACAAATATATCCGGCAGAAGATTTTTCTATAGAGTCAATGCTAAGAGGCAACGCGCCCCACTGTATGCCGATGTGGCGCAAGACTATTCACGATAAAAATGGCTTTTTTGATGATAAATATAAGTCAGCAGCAGATTGGGATTTCTGGTTACGCTGCGCGCTAAATGGTTCAAAATTTAAAAAATATTATAAACCTTTAGGTCTATATTATTTTAACCCGAAAGGTGTATCAACAGATACGGACAACGCAGTTTGGAAGAGTCGAGAAGAAAGAGAAGTGTTTAAAAAACATCAAGCTTCTTATCTCGCAAGAGCACAAAAACCTAGTACATGATCAGCATTTGTACATTGGCTGACAGCAAATTTGCCATAAAGTTCTTAGCATTAAGAGAAAGTATAAGAAATCATACCTCAGAGTATACGATTAATTTACTGTGCTTAGATGACGATATTTTTAAATTAATTAACAATAATTGTAAAGAAGTAAATTGTCATAATATAAAAGACCTCTTAAATTCAGACAAAGAATTAAAAAAATCACAAAACAATAAGCCATCTTTCGAATCTTTAAACCTCTGCGGAGGAAACGAGAAAGGTGCAAAAAAGCTGCAATTCATATGGTCTTTAGCTTCTTATTATTCTTGGTATTGTTTGAAACATTGCAACATAGACGATATTGTCTATGTTGATGCGGATATTTATTTCTTTGAAGATCCAACAAGGATTTTAGATTTAAAAGATTTCGGGTCAATAGGTCTTATAGAGAACAGGGTACCCTATAACCCAGTCAATGGGTTGTACAATGTAGGAATAGTGTATTTTAAAAACGACAAAGATGGTCAATCATGCGCGGCCTTTTGGAAAGACTGTTTGCTTCATGACGATAACGAGTACGCTAGCGCTTATGGTACTTGCGGGGATCAAAAATATTTAGAGCTGTTTCCAAAACTCTACAATAGTGTATTTAAAATTGATGATTATCTTGGACACCTAGCACCATGGAACATACATCACCATCAATATATAGCCGATAAAATATTATGGAACGGAAAGTTGCAGAAACTACTATTTTATCATTTTTCAAACTTCAAGGAAGATTTGAAAAATAAAACCTATATTCCAGCCCCACGCCATGGTATATTAAATCTTAAAAATAATAAATTTGTTTTTTCTTTATACGAGCAATATTTTAAAGATATGGAGAGTTTGAATGAAAATATCATTTGGAATGATTGTATTTGAAGGAGACTATGTTCTAAAAGAGTGTTTAGAACAAATATACCCTCATGCGCATCAAATAGTTATTGCCGAAGGTCCGGTAAAGTTTTGGCAAAGTAAAGGAAGAAACACATCTTCAGACAAAACTAATGAAATATTAGATAGTTTCCCTGATCCTGATAATAAAATTTTTGTCGTCCATGGCCAATATGACGAAAAAGACGATCAGTGTAATGCGTATATGTCTCTTTTGAAGGAAGATACAGACTATCTTTGGATGGTTGATAGCGACGAAGTATATAAAACGGAAGATATATTAAAAACAATAAATTTTTTAAAAGAACATCAACCAACTAGCGTTGGGGTTCAAAGTTGTACTTTTTATGGTGGTTTTGAGGATTATCTTACTGGGTTTGAACAAAATGTTGATAATTTTATAAGAATTTTTAAATATGAAAAAGGCTGTACTTGGCTGACACATCGCCCTCCGACAATGAAGTATTCATCGAAACATGATCTTAAACACATTAATAGTGATTCATTTTATAATATGACAGGCGTAATGATGTATCATTATTCCTACGTCTTTGATAGACAAGTCAAAAACAAGGCAGAGTATTATGAAGCAAAAGTTAGCAGGTTTAAATGTATTCCTGATTATTACGAAAAGGTTTTTGTTCCATGGGTAAATGGCGGAAGGGTCGAGAGATACCTCTTAGAAAATAAATACCATGGAGTGCACGAATGGAAACCAGAACACCGCGGCCCATGTCGAACTAGAAAATTCATAGGGCTTCATCCAAAGGCAATAACTGAGTCTTTTCAGTTATAAAACATATATGATTAATCTTTTTAACATAAACAATTACACAATCGATACTTCTAAATTGACCGGTCTGCACGACGACATAGTTGATAAGTTCGAGAAAAGAATAGCTGAATTCACCGGAGCTAAATATGCGTGTGGGTTTAATAGTGCTACAAACGCCATTTTCATGGCATTGCTAAATAAAGATGTAACTGTCGAAGTCCCGTCGATATTACCTCCGGTTGTTTGTAATGCCATAAAAACTTCTGGGAATAACATATCTTTTAGAGATGATATTGAGTGGGTTGGGGGCTCGTATATTCTTCATGATTTCGGCGCATATAAGATAATAGATTCTGCACAAAAAATTACAAAAAATCAGTTTTTAATTGAAGCGGAGCCTCAAGATTTAATGATATTTAGTTTTTACCCGACAAAGCCAATTGGAAGTTTTGATGGCGGTATAATTGTTAGTAACGATAAAGAGAAGATTGATTTTTTTAAAATGATGGTTATGAATGGTTGCATATTTGACGAAAAAAGCTGGAAAAGAAAGATAATAAAGCCAGGATTTAAAATGTATCTAAATGCAATTCAAGCGTATATTGCAAATAAAAATTTTGATAAATTAAAGCAAAAATATCAATCGCTAGAAGAGATAAGAGAAAGATACAATTCAGAGTTCGGCCTCAATAATGATAGTTTTCACCTATATCGATTGAATGTGAATGATAGACACACCTTTATTAGAAAAGCGAAAAAAGAACAAATAGAGATTGGAATTCATTATGAATCGTTACACAACAAACCTATATACTGCAAAGCAAAAAAGGTTTTACCGAAAAGTGAAAAGGAATCGAAAACAACTATTTCGATTCCTTTTCACGAGAACTTAACAGAAAAAGAATTAGGGAGAGTAATAAAACTAGTTAAAACTCATGGATATTTTAAAGATCTTCAAACGCGTAGATGAATCTATGCTGGGTGTTTTTGACTTTAGTCACACCCCTTTCGAAGTAAAAAGAATTTTTTATATAACTTCTGGTTCAAAATCTAATTGTGTTAGAGGCAAGCATGCTCACCTTAAATGCAAACAGGTATTGGTGTGCCTTTCTGGGCAAGTTGAAATATCCGTCGAAAATAAAGAGGGGAAAAATTTTATAAATCTAGACCCGGGCCAAAGTTTTTTACATGAAAACTTAGAATGGGCCGTGTTAAATTTAAAAAAGAAAAACACCACTGTCTTGTGTTTGTGTTCTGAAGAGTATGATAAAGAAGACTATATTCGAGACTATGATGATTTTAAAGCAGAACTAAATAAAATAAAGACAAATGAGGATGAAAGATTGAAAGTACTGATAACTGGTGTTGCGGGTCTCTTTGGAGCAAACTTTTCAAGACACTTATTAGAGAATGGTTATGATGTTGTGGGGATAGACAATCTGAGTGGAGGGTATCACTCCAGTGTTCCGGAGGGTGTAAAGTTTTACCAGACAGATTTAGAAGATAGAAAACTAACAGAAGAGATCTTTGCTCGCGAAAGGCCTGACTTTGTTTATCACTTTGCTGCATATGCATCCGAGGGCTTAAGTAGGTTTGTAAGAAACTATAATTATACAAGCAATGTGTTGTGTTCTGCAAACATCATTAATGCGTGTATTAATAATAGTGTAAAAAAACTAGTATTCACTAGTTCCATGGCAGTGTATGGTTTTGGAGAACCGCCCTTCAAAGAGGGTCAAATACCAAACCCAGATGATCCATACGGCGTAGCCAAATATGCTGTTGAAATGGATTTGGCAATTGCCAATAAGATGTTTGGGTTAGACTATTCTATTATTAGGCCTCACAATGTGGTTGGGTTATATCAAAATATATGGGATAGGTATAGAAATGTTATAGGGATATGGATTAGACAGGTATTAAATAATGAACCAATAACAGTGTTTGGAGATGGAAGCCAAATCCGAGCATTTTCAGATATTAATTTTTGTATGGAGCCTTTAGAAAAATTGATAAAAGATGAAAGAACAAACGGGCAAACATACAATATTGGTTCAGATGAATATTGTACGATCGACGATGCCGCTGATCTTTTAATCGAAATTATGAAGTCCCGCGGCCACGAACCTAAGAAGGTTTATATGGCAAAAAGAGAAGAGGTGCATGTGGCTTATTGTGATCACGACAAAGCCAAAAAGCATTTAAGTTTTGTCGATGAGACAAACTTAAGAAATGTTATAGAAAAAATGGCCGATTGGGCAGATGAACAGCCCGAACGACCCGTAAAAGATTTAGAATATGAAATAGAAAAGAAAATATATGACTATTGGGCAACAAAAACAAAATAACCTAATTGACACACCTGAAGACTCTGCGCTGGCTAACAAAATTTATGGCGTCACAAACAAATTAGTACATTCGCAAAAATGGGGTAATGACTATCTTAGGTCTTGTCTTACACAGAATATTCCTTTCGCCGCAGGTAAAATTGGAGGAATCGAATGTTCAGCAATGCAAGAGTATCTTATAAGCAAAAAAAAACCCTCCTGGTTTAAGCCAATGTGGTGGTCTACTTTGGCCTCAGCTTTGCATAACAATGCAGGAGTCTTTCCTGAAAACTCCCCGGGTTTAGATCAGTGGGCCGACAAATATTCTAGTTCTTTGATTGATATTGATTTAATGGGTGTTTGGAGCCCACAGTTTCAAGAGGATCATATTGTAAAAGAGTGGGCCTTTATGAGTAACTTGTGTGCAACGAGGGCCTTAGAGCCTTTTTATCACAGCCAGCCATGGACCCGAGCACTAGAATCTAAGAAGGTTTTAATAATAAGCCCCTTCGTAAAGACAGTGGGGAAACAATACAAAAATAAAGCAAAAGTTTGGAACATTTTAGAGAAGGATATAAATCCAGATTTTGATATAAAATTTTTAAAATGCCCATTGTCCCCCGCCCTTCAGACCCCCGCGGCAGATTCTTGGCTTCTCTCGCTAGAAGATATGTGCAAAAAAATAGAAAATATTGATTTTGATGTTGCTTTAATTGGAGCAGGGGCCTATTCTTTACCTCTTTGTAGCTTTATAAAGAATAAAAATAAATCAGCTATACACCTAGGTGGGGGTTTGCAAGTCATGTTTGGAATCAAAGGCAATAGGTGGCTGCCGCATGATATAATAAATAAATTTTTTAATGAACATTGGGTGTTCCCTTCAGAAGAAGAAACACCAAAAAATACACACATTGTGGAAGGATCTTGTTACTGGAAATGAGCAACATAAATATACTTAAAGATGAGATAACAGTTATTTTAACAGTCTGGAAAAGAAACCATCTTGTAAAACAGATAAATTATCTCTTGAACCAAACAAAAAAACCTTATCAAATTTGGATATACCAAAATGAATCCCACTTAAATATTGAATTATCAGAGGAAGATAAAAAAAACTATAATATTTCAATCATTCAATCTAGAGATATAAACTTTAAATTTCATGGAAGATTTTCCTTGCCTCTCTTATGTGATACCGAATATGTGGCAATATTTGATGATGATACAATGCCCGGTCCTCGATGGTTAGAAAACTGCCTTGATACATCTAAGCGAAATAATTGTATTGTTGGCGCCAATGGTCGAACATTCGAAAAGGGAAAAGAAATATTAAATTCGCACTGTTTTAATCATGGAGATGGGTCCCCAGTGGAAACAGAGACAGAGGTTGATTTCGTGGGCCACTGCTGGTTTTTCAAAACAGAGTGGGCCAGAAACATATGGAAAGATAAGCCTTATAGTTGGGATAATGGAGAAGACATTCATTTCGCAGCTTCCTGTCAGATACATCAAGGTATAGGTTGCTTTGTACCGCGAATGCCGGCCTCTGACAGGAGTTTGTGGGGTGACGCAGAGAACTACTTAGGTCACGATGACTTTGCCACTTACAAGACGAATACGCACGCTGGCATTCGAGACGGCGTTGTGCAGTATTGGGTTGAGAAGGGATGGCAACCGTTGTGCGTGAGAGAAAGCAAATAATGCTTGGAATAATGAACATGCCTGGTTGCGGCTTTGGAAATAGGCTTATATACTACTACAATCTTAGGCAAGAAGCACACAAAAGAGGTGTGAATTATTTTTGTACTCCATTTCATGGCCATAATTTATTTGAAGGGGATCTTGTTGGTCATCCCCCACCAGCGGAAGGGTTTGAAGTTTTTGATTTTTGTCTCGGAGATAAATTCTTCGAAGAATCCGGAATTTCAACAAGGGAAGTTTTCAACCTAAAAGAGAAGCCAATAATATCAGATAATGTCTGCGCGATCCATTTTAGAGGTACAGACTTTAAAGATTGGAATCCTAAATCTATATTAAAAAGTAAATATTACTGTGATAGTATAGATATAGTAAAAAACGATGTATCTAGTTTTGTCCTCTTTACAGACGACCCAGGCCTGGAGAGTTATAAGATAGTAAAAGATTATTTAGGGAAAAATAATCTTGATTTTTTTATAGGTAAAAACACAGGGAATAGACTCAACTATGCACATGATTTTTCTATTATGACTGAGTGCAGTCATATAATTTCGAGTCCATCGACCTTCTGTATTTCAGCTGGGTTTATTGGTAAATATAAAAAAATAATTCATTCAAAAGATTGGGTTACTTATCGAGTTTCGGAAAACGATAAGTTTTGGTGTGACCTCCGCGCCGCCGGCGGAAATAAAGATTATGAAATATGGAGATTGGTATGATTAAAAGAAGTAACAGGTTTGATATTTTACAAACCCTACAAGAAAACCCTGAATGGAACGTAGTAGATTTAGGTAGTGGAGAAAACGGGTCCTGCGAACATGCTTCAACGTTTGTTGATTTAAATGATTGGGATCAAAAGCCAGAAGATAAGGAATTGATAATTCACGATTTAAATAATCTTCCACTCCCTTTTGAAGACAAACAATTTGATTTTTGCTGGGCAAGTCACATCTTGGAGCATGTTAGAGATCCGATATCTTTTATAAAAGAAATGATCAGAATTTCAGATAGAGGTTACATTGAAGTGCCAACACCTCTTATAGATAATCTTGTTTCTGGGGACGACATACATGATCCTAATGGTCATAAATGGTGGGTTTATTATGATGATTCAAACGAAAAGATAATAGTAAGACCCAGAAGAAATTTAGTTCATAAAACGGTAGATATACCAGAGCTTAACAGCCTTTATCCTTTTTTTAGATCTAGCTTTGTTGTGGAGTTGTATTGGGAAAATGATATTAATATTGAAATGGGTGACGAAATATACTCATACGAAGGAAAAGTGTATGATTTAAGCAAAGAAGTTCCACCAATAAACATTTTAGGTGCCTCGCGATTGAGAGTGCAAAGTTGAGCAAATTATACCTCAAGACATATTGTTATGCTCCTCATGAGATTGATTTTATAAGGGCAAATTTACAAGAGTGTTATCCTTTTTTAGAGAAGATGATAGTCTGTGAATTTGATGTCAATCATACTGGTATGAAAAGAGATTTTAAGTTTGGAAATATTAAGGACAATATCCCAATTGAACTACAAGATAAGTTGGAATATCACCAATGTTCTATTCATGACCATACAGTTGAAGCATATAATAACGAGGCAGATATACACAATATCAACGAACCAGTTATGAGAAGTTGGTTCACTAAGCTTTATAATTTTTCTCCAAATGATATCGTTATATCAATCGATGCTGATGAGATTATTTATGGTGATAAAATTGAATACATCAAAGAACAAGTGGAGAAGTACGGAGTAATAGGGCTTAAGCTTAGGCAATTTTTTTATAAGAAAAATTATTTATGGAGAAACAAGGATTTTACTTCTCCAATTGCAACATATTATGGCTTAATGAACCCGGCCTATCCCAATAATTGGAGAGATTTTCCCAGACACACAGAGGAATATGTCGGAGGCCATTTTTCTTGGTGCATGTCTGCTGAAGAGATGGTGCATAAATTGCATACTTATAGTCACCCACAGTATAGATTCTGCGCAAAAAAAGACTTGTTAGAGGATGCAATACAGAACAAGAAATACCCTTTTGACACTGATGTCGATTTTGATATTGAAGAATTAGACATAAACGATAAAAGAATACCCTTAAGCTTAAGGGGTTAGAGATGAAAAAATCAGTTGCAATAATAGGAAAAGGACCCAGTGTTAAGTATAGCACTAAAGAATTTGTTGATTCGTTTGACGAAATTGCAATTTGTAATTTTCCTCCAATGGAAAAATATCAGCATTTTATATCAAACAGGGCAACCTATCATTTTCTAAATGCAGGAGATCCGTTCCCGTATAGTAAAGAGTTTATTAACAATTTAGGCCTAAAAAGAGTTTTCAATACAAGCAGAGATATTGTGCCTCCAAACAAGTGTTTTCTTCCAGATCACCAAGTAATTTATTTTGAAGATTATGGAGCTTATGTCAAACAACTTTATGAAAAACAATATGGCTTTTGGCCATCAACAGGAGTAATGGCATTTCATTATTTTTTAAATAGCCCAGATCATGATACTATTTCTTTGATAGGGTTTGACTTTTTTCAAACTGGGAAAGATGTTTATTATTTTTCAAAAGAGGAAACAAAGTCCAGTTTGCATTACTTATGGAAAAATGGAACTTATACAGAAGATGGAAAAATGAACCAAACCAGCGCGCACGGCGGAGATCTTGCAAAAAATACAATACTCTCCCTAATACAGCAATCTGATAAAAATATCACTTTTAAAGGAAAACCAAATTCATGAAAATGCAAAGACATGAAACAATGCTTAATTTGAGAGAAACGCCGCGGGAAAAAAACGGGACTTGGACAGGGGTGTATTCACATCTTGCAGGAGATAAAATTTACTACAGACTAGACAACCCTTCAGCTATTTGCTTCGCTAAAAAGAATAGCAACGTGTTTATAAAGCCTGAAAACAATACTGTTTTAGTTAATTCTTTGGCAATAGAAAACTTTAGAGTATTTATTGACACAAATCCCAGAACTCCCCCGGGAGAGAAATATAAAGCTATTGGTGGCTACCACGCCGGCCCGAGCCACCCTCTTTTGAGAGATTGTCAAGTAAGTAAAGGAGCAAAACTTTTTAATGTTCCTAGTCCATGTTGGCCTTTGGAAGAGCGTCTTATTTTTGGAGATGATTTTCACCACCCATATCATGCAAATGGTTATTATGTTTTCAAGTCAGAAGACGGAATTAAGTGGAGTCTTTACCATGACAAGCCAGTTCTTAGTAATTTAACTAAATGTGAATCTGGAATAATCGGATCAGATAATATGCCAAGTATTTTTTACGACGAGAATATACAAGAATATGTAGCGTACTTGAGATCAAATGAGGCCTTGGGCGTACGCCATGTGTTTTATATCAAATCAAAAGATTTAATTTCTTGGTCCGTGCCAAAGTTGATAACAAAAGATCCTGGTTTTGATTTTGAAAATGAAAATCTTTACTTTATGGGAGCATATCCTCTCTCTTCAAAAAAAGGGTACATTGCATTTTCTCATTTTTTTAGAAATGAAATCCTAACCCCAGACGGCTCACAGCGAAAATATTTTGATAAAAAGACACTAATAATGACATCAAAAGATGGAGTTCATTGGAAAGAGGCCGGGAGCATATTCTCTCAAGACCCGGAATCCGTGAAGGAAAGTCGAGAAAGTGGTTGTGTTTCATCTATGGCAACCCACATGGGCCCTCCTCATGTTGTATCATTTTCTGAGGATCCGAGTGTATATACTTTGTGTGTTTTGGAGGGAATACAAACGCCATTAACTAGACTAGTTAGATATACAATAAACAAGGGAGAAATAAAATGAGAATAGACCTTAGTGAAAAAAGTGTATCGTGGGCATTTCCAAAAATTCAAAAATACAATCACCGAAAAGTGGGAGAATACATGCACGACGCGTATCCTGAAAACTTTTTTTCTTTTGTTATTGATGCCGGAGCCAGAGGAATAGTGCATCCAAAGTGTTTGTGCCCCGGGGCTGCAACAATTGTAGCGGTAAAGAAAGAGATAATCGATGAAGACCCAAGTCTTTATGTGTCTAATATTTGGAGCAGTATAAATGGTTAAAATAGTAGCAGGCATACCAGCCAAAAACGCCGCGTATATAGCTGATAAACAAATACAAGCTTTATCAACATTTTGTGACGCAATAGTGATTAGCGATGATCAAAGTGATGATGAAACATATGAGATTTGCAAAAAGTATCCAAACGTGGAAATATACAAAAGACCTCCACACGACTGGAAAGACAGGCAAGGCAGCCTGCAGAGACAAGAAATATTAGATCGCTGTTACAAATATAACCCGGATTATTTTTTGTTTTTAGATGCCGACGAAATACCTTCTGCTAATTTCGCAGATTGGATAAAAAATGGAGGCTTAGATCCCGATGTCAATATGTATACTTTCCCATGGATTCATTTATGGAGAGACGAAAACCACTACAGAGTCGATAGTTATGTAGGAAATAATGGCCAAATTATAAGATGGGACCCATGGGAAATAGGAACGTCCTATAGGAAAGGTTTTTTAGTGAAAAACATTCCCGGACATACTCTAAAGTATGATATAACTCAACATAGAGTACGACCGTCAAATCAACCTATCAACACCCCGAGACCTTATGAAGATGTAGAAAAAGACCCAGTAATATTACATTATGGAAAGTTAAGTCACTATTTTACTTCTGGAGAGTCTCATCGCGACCGCGCAGCCTGGGACCACCAACACCATGGTGCTAATTATGGAAATACAATTAAGCACCATCTTTTAAGCAACTCTGAAAAAACACTAAAGTTAAGAGAAATTGAAGATCGATGGAAATGGAAATGGAAAAAAATAAATGAACCACATGATACATGAAGTTCTAAATATTCTTCGAAAAGAAGGCATATGCATACTTCGAGATTATTGGAACAAAGAAAAATGCGACATGGCTATAAAGGAACTTTCCAAAGCCCCTCTGGAAGCATTCTCTTCAGGTCAAGGAGGAGACCTCAGACTTCGCCCATCAGAGCCATATAGTTTATGTGCGTCTGATTTCAAAAATGACAAATTTATATATGATATAGCAAAGCAATATTCGAATTGCCACCTCCCAGAAAATGTACAGTCAAATGTTGTAAAGTTTGCACAAGATAGTCCCTCAGACTCCGGGGGAGGCTGGCATCTGGATAGTCAAAAGCCGGCACAATTTAAATCAATGATATATCTCACAAATGTCAAATCAGAAAACGGTCCGTTTATGTTCTTGAGGGGGTCCAAGGCCCGAAATTCAGAGTTGCCGTTTTTTTCCAATCTTCGACTTGAAGATTCTTATATTCGCAACAATTTTGGAGATGATAAGATAGTAGAAGTGACAGGAAATGCCGGAACTTGCGTTTTATTTGATTCTACGTATGTACATAGAGGAAAAGAAATATCAGAAGGGATCCGCATTGCAATGACAACTTATTGGTACCCTATTAAGGAAGTAGAACACCTACCGGAATGGAATAAATAAAATGATTATAATAGACAAACAGACAAGAGGAAGACATGGAAACAAAATTTTTCATTTTAATACTCTAATGCAGCTTGGGAGCATGTTGGGGCAACCATGCTCAACAGCTATGTGGGATAGTTATCATAGCTTTGAACAAACCTGTGATATTTTAAAAGACAAAATAGAAGCTGAAGAAATACCCTTCGGTGATTTAATATATAAAAATCAAGAAGAATTAATAGACACGTACTCCCGCGGTAACTGGAGATTACACACACTATCTCTGTGTGGTCCTTTTTATCGAGTAACGAAAAAAGATCCCCGAGATTTTATTAAACTAAGGAATCCTGCATCTTTGATACACGACTCAAAAGCGGTGGTGGGAATTCACATAAGAGGAGGAGATACCAGAGGTGCTGATGGAATGAATGGGAGAGAAATACACCCTGCAGAATATTATATAAAAGCAATAGACACAGTGTTGAAAGAATATGATAATGATATCATTTTTGCGCTCTGTACGGATGATCCAGATATAAACTATCCTTCTTTTTACGAAACATACACATATTTAAAAAACAAAAACATTCGATTCTATTTCAAGCCAGAAAACAACTATATGGCAGATTTCTCAATATTGTCAGAGTGTGACGTACTTATTGCAGGTTCGAGCACATTTGTCCTCGCCGCCGGAATGATTGGAAAACATAAAAAGATAATACACAGTAAAGACTTTGTTGAACAGTTTAAACATGAAGATCAAAAATGGTATAGTAGTTTTGGCAATGGGATGTTTTTTCACGATATGAATCATATGAAAAGTGATTATTATGATGTTTGGAAATTAGTATGATAGACGTAGTTATACCCGCTCATAGAAAAGACACCGATACTCTGGATCTGTGTATCGACGGGATCAGAAAAAATGTAAAAAACGTTAGAAGGATCATAGTTGTATCCAAAGAAAAGCTAACAGATAAAGCTGAGTTTTATTCAGAAGAGAAGTTTCCGTTTTCCTTTACAGATGTTGGAGATATTGTAGGATTCCATAGAAAAACTTTTAACTATTATGGAGGCCTTATACAAACAACTTCGGCTCTAGTTATTCCTGATTTGGAAAGAGATGTACTCGTTTGTGATGCAGACACTATATTTTTAAAAGAAACAGAATTTATAAATGAAGATGATATTGCTCTTTACAATGCAAGTTATGATATACCAAGCCATGTCACTCAGCACCCGTATTTAGAACATATGGAAAAGCTAATTCCCGGCCTGACAAAGCAAAGTAGATATTCTGGAATATGTCATCATATGTTGATTCAAAAAGATATTCTAAAAGAGATGTTTGAAAGGGTTGAAAAGCGTCATAATATGCCATTTTGGAAGGCAGATATTTCAGTTACCCAACAAGAGTATCGCTGCATACCATCTCCAAAACCGGCTCATGATAAGTTACCTCTTTTGTTTACAACTTATGAGCTTTATTTTAATTATGTTCTAAAACATCATCCGAACAGAGTTGCAATCAGACCTCAAAAGAGCATTTTGGCCTATAAGGGGCGAATGGGCGTACCAGGAGAAGAAAATCACACTATAGGTTCTAGAACAAACCTTTATGGAGATGTACATATCTTATCCAAAGAAGAGGAAGCCGCATTTTCTTTTGAAAATTTTAAAGATTCGTGCGCGCACATATCAAAAAGGTGTAGTGAAGCCGGATGGGATGCGGTGACTTTTCAAAACCATACTCGAATAGGGTCGAAAAAACATGCTGAAACTTGTGTAGAAGAGGTAAATGAAATTCTTAAAAATTGATCAGAATAATATTTCTACTTTGAGAAATTTTATACATTCAATAGGTTCGTCTGAAAAAAAGTTTAGATATTATTCTAATCGCACACCCGAAACCGCGATTGAAAACCATATTGTCACTTTTCTTTTGATAGATACGGCCGCAATCGGCTATGGTCACCTAGATCTAGATCACGCATCCGACAAAGTGTGGCTTGGAATATGTGTGAAAGAAGGTCATTATGGAAAGGGTTATGGCAAAAAGATAATGAAAAAGCTTATAGATTCGTACTCTGGAGAGATATATTTGTCAGTGGATAGGGACAACGAAAGAGCAATTCATGTATATGAAACATTCGAATTCAGCAAGTTTAAAGAAACAGAAGATACTATTTTTATGAGAAGAGAAAATGATTCCGGTATATAAGCCATCTATCTCCGCGAAAAGCGCGCACTATGCTAATGATGCCATAAAGTCTTCCTGGGTATCTTCAACAGGCAAATATGTTGATTTAGCTTCAGAAAAACTATCAGAAGTAGGAGGCTACAAATATGCACTCCTTACTAATAATGGTACCGCTGCCACACACCTTGTGGTAAGAGCGCTAAAAAAAACACGCCCAGATATAAAAAAGATTATAGTGCCTAGTGCATGTTACGTTGCAGCTTACAATTCTCTAGTGTATGATAATAATGAATGGGCAGTTGAGTGTGTCGATCTGAATTTAAATACTTGGAATATGGAAATAGACAAGGTTGAAGAGGGAAGCGCGATATTTGCTGTACATAACTTGGGAAACATAATAAACGTCCCAGATTTGAAACAAAAATTTAATTGTCCAATTATTGAAGACAACTGTGAGGGTTTTTTTGGGTCTTATGCCGGCTATTCTTCTGGTACTCAATCCCTGTGTTCTTCACTATCTTTTTACGGCAATAAAAATATAACTTGTGGTGAAGGTGGTGCTTTTTTGACAAATGATAAAAATATTTATGAATACGCTTCAAAACTAAGAGGACAAGGGCAGAGCGAAGTCAGATTTATTCATGATGAATTAGGATACAACTATAGAATGACGAATATACAAGCTGCTCTGCTTCTTGGGCAATTAGAAGATAGCAACAGTATCATCGAAAGTAAAAAAAGAATTTTTTCAAGGTACAAAGAAAATTTAAAAAACATCCCCAACGTGAAACTGCAAATAGAAGAAGAAAATACTACTCATTCAAAGTGGATGTTCGGAATTAAAATACCAGGTTCAAAAGGATATGATGTAGCAAAAGATTTCTTTATGGCCGCGGCAATCGATACTAGGCCAATGTTTTATTCCTACAGGGCTCATAAACACTTAAATTTTTCCGGAAAAGATATAAATGCAAAATTGATAAACAAGGAAGTGGTAGTTTTTCCATCGTTTCCGGATTTAACAAATTTAGAAATTGATTATATTTGTGAAAAAATAATTAAATTTTCTAAACAATATTACTAAAATTGGAGAGTATAAATGAAAATAATAAAGTATGATACAAAAAAATATCCTTTTTCCCAGCTTGTACGCGCCTTATACGAGGTGCCCCTAGAAGATTTAGACAGTCACGATCGAAAGAAAAATTTGGCACTAGGAGAGGATACTCACACACCTTTCCATAAAGCTTTCTATAAAAAGATTGATGATGGCTGGCCAGAATTCGAGAACTTATATACCTCTTTCCTTCGAAAGGTTGTATTTCCCTTGTTTCAAGACGATACGCTTATATATCAAAAATATCCGAACATTCGATTTCATAGACCTGGGGCAAAAGCAGTCTATCTTTGGCACTGCGATGGGGATTCTAACCATAAGCACCCATTAGGAGAGGTAAATATCTTTTTGCCCATCACTAAATGTTACGGAACTAATACAATCTGGTCAGAAACCCTACCAGGCCTAGGAGACTTTAAGCCAATAGAGTTGGAATATGGCGAATTTTTGTTTGCTTATTTAAATCAAGTCCGCCACGGAAACAAAACCAATAAGACAGGTGCGACAAGAGTTAGTTTTGATTTTAGAGTTATTCCTGGTTTTGCCTATGATGAAGATTTCGCGGGCACTACTGCGACCACGGGTAAATCATTTAAAGTTGGCGAATATTATGATAAGATGACAAGAAAAAAAGGATAAAAAATGAAATTAATTTTTATACTATTAACAACACTTATTTTTCTTTTTGGGTGCGAAAAAGAAAAAAGGCACATTCCTAGCGGCAACTGCAATGCTGGCGATTTCGACTGTGGCGATGGGCTTGAGTGTACTGAACAATTAACTCTCGAAGGCAGCCGGTACGGATGTACGCCAAGCAACACGCAAACCCCACCTGTTAATGAATACATTCCCTCGGCCGGCCAAGAAACTCCAAACTCCCCTAGCGTCATGGCAGGAATTATGACCGAAGAAGAATCCGCCGAGCCAACAGGCGGTACCGCACCGATGAGCGACTTCACTCCGGCAGTAGAAGAGGATCAGCCATCCACCGGCAGTGATAGTCAGTTTCCCGACACCGGAGTAGATCGCGCCGTAGCAGCTGAGTGTCTTGAATTGGTTGGTTGTTTTGATCAGGAAAATTGTGGCCAATATATGATGGAAGAAGAACAAGTGGAATGCAGCCGCATGTGCATGGACCGGTATAGTGCAGCTGCACAGAATGCCTATATCAACTTTGCTAATTGTGTTAGGGCAAACTGCGTCGACGCTGCTGGTCGCTTTACTGACGAGCAGTGCATTATCGATCGATGTTTTAATCAAGCCGATGCATGCAATTTGTTAATACGAGTAGAAGACCCGCAATAATTATGTTAGTAGAAAAGTATATAAAGGATTATAATTTATCTGATCCATGGGATGTGGTCGATCTTTTTGAAAAGAAGATGGCAAATTACGCGGGAAGCAAATATGCTGTAGCCATTGATAATTGTACTGATGCGATGTTTTTGTGCTTAAAGTATTTAAAAGCAGAAGGAGAAATTACGCTCCCAAAAAGAACCTATGTATCCGTCCCGTGCACAGTGATTCACGCAGGTTGTCAGGTAAAATTTAAAGATATAGATTGGTCAGGAGAATATCAATTATCTCCATACCCAGTTTATGATGCAGCAACCAGAATGAGAAAAGACATGTACGTGCAAGATTCTTATTATTGTCTCTCTTTTCACCGCAGAAAACATATTCCAATTGGCAAAGGTGGAATGATTCTTACAAACGATAAAAAAGCATACGACTGGTTCAAGGTAGCTAGATATGAAGGTCGCCATATAGATAAACTTTACAAGGACGACTCTTTCGACATGATAGGGTGGAATATGTATATGCCCCCGGAACAAGCGGCAGAGGGCTTGGAGCTATTCAAAAATATAGAGGATTACAATGAAGATCTAGAAACTTCAGGGATTCATAAAGACTTATCACAGTTTCCCATATATGAAAAAGCAAATAGATGAAAAATGAACTTCAACATTATCATACCAGCCAGAAAGGGCTCCAAAGGCCTGCCAAAAAAAAATCAAATACTGTTAGATGCCACGCTAAATAAGATCCCAAAACAATATCGTGATAAGGTCTTTGTTAGTACAGATGATCCATCGATTATTGCCCGCGTACGCAGTGATTTTGCAATGTGCAATATTCACAATCGTAGTGCTAAAAGCGCAAAAGACACAGCTTCCACATTACAGTGTGTCGAGGAAGTTGTTGAAGATTGTCAATTATCTGGAGATGTAATAATGCTGTATTTGACATACCCAGAAAGAAAATGGGAAGATGTATTGAAGGCGTATGAATGGTTTAAGTGCAATAAAGCTCTATCTTTATTGTGCAGAGAAGAAATAGATGTTAGTCCTTATTTATTTCTAAAAGAAGAGGATAACAATAGGGGCTCTCAAATAGTCCCGCACGATTACTATAGGAGGCAAGATTATCCCAAATGTTTTAAAATATGTCATATGATTAGTATATTTAAAACAAATGAGATTAAAAACCTAAACAACAACCTGTATAATAAAGATACTTTATATTACAAGATACCAAAAGTTATTGATATAGATACTCTTAGTGATTTAGAGGAATTCAAGAATAAACATGGCAGTTAAAATAATAGCAGAAATTGGAATAAACCACAATGGCGATATTGAATTGGCAAAAAAGCTAATTGATTTGGCCGAAGTTTCCGGATGTGATTATGCAAAGTTTCAAAAAAGAACACCAGAACTTTGCGTCCCAGAACATCAGAAAGATAAAATGCGCTCTACACCCTGGGGCGAGATGAAATATATTGATTATAAAAATAGGATCGAATTTGAAAAAGAACAATATGATGATTTGTATAAATATGCAGAAACTAAGAAAGTAAAATTATTCGCATCTGTATGGGATAAGCCATCAGTTGATTTCATGAAACAATATACTTCTATAATGAAAATCCCATCTGCACTTATAACCGATCTTGAACTTTGTTTATACGCAAGACAAAATTGTGATAATTTGATAATTTCCACAGGAATGAGTACGGAGGAGGAAATTTCATTGTGCGTAGATGTTTGCGATCCGGATGTTATAATGCATACAAACTCTTCCTACCCTTCAAAAATAGAAGAATTAAACCTGAACTATATTCATCACCTTTCCAGTAAAAACGTCAATAAAGATATAGGCTATAGCGGCCATGAATATGGTTTAGTTACCACATTTGCAGCAGTCGCCATGGGCTGCACATGGGTCGAACGACACATAACTTTAGACAGAACAATGTGGGGCAGCGATCAGATGGCGTCAGTAGAACCAATTGGCTTAATGAAGCTTGTAAAAGGAATCAGAGATATTGAAAAATCTTTTGGAAATCCCGGCCCAAGACAAGTATTGGGTTCAGAGCTTTCCAAAAGAGAAAGCCTAAGAGGAAAATAATGATAATTTATGTTGATATAGATGAGACAATTTGTTCCTCACCGCCGAATAGAGATTATTCAAAAGCTACACCGCTGAAGAATCGCATATCAAAAATAAACGAACTTTTTGACCAAGGTAATCAGATTATTTATTGGACCGCCCGCGGCACTGGTTCAGGTATAGACTGGACAGAAACAACACAAAAACAATTTAAAAAGTGGGGTGTTAAGTATCATGACCTAATTTTAAAGAAGCCGATCTATGATTTATTCATATGTGATAAGGCAATTACTTCTGATACTTTTTTTGAAGAAGAGTTATAAAGTGATATTAGTATCTTTTGGGACTAGGCCCGAGTTTATAAAAATTAAACCAATATTGGCCAAGATTAATCTGCCTTATAAATTGTTGTTTACAGGGCAACATGAAGATTTGCTACGAAAGATTATAGCAGAGGAAGGGGATATAATTAGATTATCTATTGTTCATGGAAAAAATAGACTTGATTCAATTGTGTCTTCCATAATGAACCAAGACGAAGTGTTCAAAGGCGTAAAGGCGGTACTAGTACAAGGAGACACTACCTCGGCCTTTGCGGTGGCCTTGGCTGCATTTCACAGAAAGATAAAAGTTGTACATCTCGAAGCAGGTCTAAGAACTTATAATAAATTACAACCATATCCAGAAGAGTTTAATAGGCAGGCTATTTCTAGAATTGCTGATTTACACCTGTGCCCAACTGAGACATCGAAAAAATTTCTTCTCGATGAATCCACGCAGGGAAGAATTGAAGTAGTAGGCAATACAGTTTTAGATAATTTGAAAGATCTAGTTCCAACTTATTCTAATAAAGTTGTAGTAACTATGCATAGAAGAGAAAACCATCAACAAATGCACATGTGGTTTAAAGAAATAAACAATATTGCAAAAAATAACAAGCATTTAGATTTTATAATACCCTTACACCCTAATCCAAATGTACAAAAACATAAACATCTACTATCAGACGTTAATATTATCGAGCCAATGGAGTATAGTGAATTTATATCTATTTTGGCAACAACAAGGTTTGTCATAACAGACTCAGGCGGATTACAAGAAGAAACATCGTTTCTGAAAAAAAAATGCATTGTTTGTAGAGAACAGACAGAGAGGTTAGAGGGTATAGGTAGTTTTGCGTTTATGTGCGCCAAGCCCAAGGAACTAAAGAGGGCCTTTGAAAAGGTAAAATCAGATTGGTCTATAGATTTACCATGTCCATATGGTGACGGCAATTCCGCAGATAAAATTGTAGATATTTTAAATGAAGAACTAAATAAGGAATAAAGATGAAAACAGCATTGATCACAGGAATCACAGGCCAAGACGGCGCCTATCTGGCCGAATTTTTATTGAATAAAAAATATAGAGTTATAGGTCTCAAAAGAAGAAGCTCCTCTTTCAACACTGGAAGAGTAGATCATGTCTTCGGTCACCCCAGGTTTCATATGGAGTTTTTTGATCTAAATGATGCAGGGTCTGTGTGGAAATTAATCAATAAATACAAGCCAGATGAATTCTACAATCTTGCGGCACAATCTCACGTTAGAGTATCTTTCGATATACCTGAAAATACGGTCGACGGCATCGCGATGGGCACATTAAAAATTTTAAATGCACTAAGAGAACTCCGGCCGAATTGCAAATTCTATCAAGCCTCATCGTCTGAGATGTTTGGAGATAATCCAGAAGTGCCACAATCAGAAAAGACAGCGTTCCAGCCGGCATCTCCATATGCATGTGCAAAATTGTTTGCTCATAATTTAGTGAATAATTATAGGACCGGGTACGGAATGCATGCTTCTTCTGGTATCTTGTTTAATCACGAATCTCCTAAACGAGGGGAAACATTTGTGACTAGAAAGATAACACTTGCTGCAGCCAGGATCAAGTTAGGCCTACAGGATACTTTATATTTGGGCAACCTAGAAGCAAAACGTGACTGGGGTTTCGCCGGCGACTATGTTGAAGCAATGTGGCTTATGTTGCAACAAAAATACCCTGATGATTATGTTATTTCAACTGGGGAAACACATACTGTTAAAGAATTTTTGGAAGAAGTTTTTACTATAGCAGGCCTAGATGTAGATAAGCATGTTAAAATAGATGAAAGATTATTTAGACCACATGAAGTACCGCTTTTGTTGGGCGATAGTTCAAAGGCAAAAAGAGTATTGGGTTGGCAGCCAAAAGTAACATTTAAGAAATTAGCCAAAATTATGTATGAGAGTGATTTCAAAAAGATAAAGGAGAATATGTAATATGAAATTATCAGACCAAGCAATGGGAGCCATCATGATGGCCCTACAAAAATCTTTACTAGAACAAACAGATATTGTACCGGTATTAAGATCATTTAATTTTGTGGTAAGTGACCCAAGTCAGAGCGAACTTGTTGTTACTAATCCTCCAAATTTTAAGGTCGAAAACGAAAATAGTTTGCATCGCCTAGAAGAGACCAACACTACTGTGGGCTCTGATTAGTGCCGGTCTATGTTTATAAATGCAAGGATTGTCTTGAAACGTTTGAAGTGAAACATAGTATGTTTGATGGGCAAAATGCGTGCATTTTGTGCGGAGGAGAAAATATTTACAAGGTCCCTGCAATTTTAGACATAAAGACTTCAAATTTTAATTCTTCAAAGACTGGCCAGGTTGTAGATGATTATATCAAAAGAACCAAGCAAGAAATGAAGAGTGAAAAACAAAAATTAAAAAATAAGGAATTGTAATGTGGTTTTGGTTGTTTATAGTGAGTTTATTGATAGTTTTAGTTTTAATGCTATATGTAAGATGGTTATTGCAAATTATAGCAACAGCTAATCAAGATATGGAGTCATTGTCAGAGATGATCACAGATTTTTCTAGTCATATTAATAGCATTCATGAACTTGAAATGTTTTATGGTGACACCACATTACACAACCTTTTAGAGCATAGTAGAGAGTTAGTAGCAATACTAGGTGGACTGGACTTGGTATTGAACGAGTCAAAAGAAACAAAAGAAATTGGATTAGGTGAAGACTAAATGAGAAGAAGGAAAAGTAAGAAAAATGATTATTTTACAAAATTACATGAAGATGCAATAGTAAGCTATGCATCAACTAATTGCAAAAAGGAAAGAGAAAAACTATATGGATCTCTAATCCAGCCTGCTTTTGATGAGATGGTTAATAAAATCATTTTTACTTATAAGTTCAATACACTTCCAAATATTGATTCTTTAAGGGAAGATTGTAAAGTTTGGCTAACTACGATATTAGAAAAATATGACCCAAACAAGGGGTCAAAAGCTTTTTCTTATTTCTCTGTTGTTACAAAAAATTGGTTTATTCACAAAGTAAAAAAGAATTCTAAAAAAATTAAAAGAGAGGTTTCGTATGAGAACCTTGTAGAAAATGGAGGAGCCGATGTCCTAAATGGAACCTCCGACACAGAAGTTGATTCATATATAGAAAGACGCACAGAGATAGAATTTTGGAACAGTTTGCTAAGCCAAGTTGACAAGTGGGACAACGGCAATTTAAAACCAAACGAAAAATCTGTTCTTGAGGCTGTAAAAGTTCTCCTGCACAATATAGAGGACATTGAAATATTCAACAAGAAGGCGGTTTATTTGTACTTGAGAGAATTAACAGGCCTTAATACAAAACAAGTTGTAAATAATCTAAATAAATTAAGAGAAAAGTATAGATTGTTTAAAACAAAGTGGGATAAAGAATAGTAAAATTTAGCACATACCTAATTAAAATATGGCAAAAAAGACAGTTATAGACTTCATTGAAGATGCAACGAAAAACATAGTTGATGATCGAGCAGCCACAAAAAGCCTGCTTATGAATCTTTTAAAATACATGCAGATATCTGATGATAGACATAAAGAAGTTGGATTAATCGCTGCAAAATACTTAGAAACCCTACAAAGATCAAATGAACAACTAGTAAAGTTGGCAGGTTTAATGCAAAAGAAGGAAAACAACAAAGAAGGAATATCGGAAGAAGATAAGCAAGAACTTTTTGATTTAATAAATCAGGATCAAGAGGAGGAGTAAGATGTCAGGTTACGGTTCAGGCCCAGTAGAAGAAAGAGACAAAAAAAGACAACCATCTGATCAGATGAATCTTAGATACAACCCTATGAGATATGCCTTAGAAGGGTTAGAGCCTAGGCACCCTAATACCAAGGGCCTAGACAAGCCATCTCAAACTTACAACGGCATAATCATGCACTGGTCTTATATGGATTATAAAACTTTTTGGGAAAAACATGATAATACATTCTTGTCTTTGGTGATGGGCAGCAAAACACCAGAAGATGCAAAAGATGCAAACATAGTAGAGGCAATAGTGTATATACCAGAAATTTCAGGATGCTTGCCGTTGCCAGAAATGAAATTAATTGATAGATTTATTTCAGAAATGACTTTGATGGATCCCTCGGACGCGTCGATTCTTAATCCAGACAAACCATTTAGTAGTGTGGCCGATTCCGGCTTGTTTACTCTTGAAGGTATTGAGATGGACGCTGATGAGTACGTCGAGAAAGACGCCACCGGTGCAGTTGTGCCTCCAGAGTGGTATAAAACTGTACCAAAACAAATTAAAAGATTGGATAGGTTTCCTAGATTCTATTCCGTTAATAAAGCTGATGGACTTCGCAACGGCGCGATGGCTGCAGTTGAATTTCCCAATAAACACAATTTTAGTATTGGCATCTTAAAATCGATCAGATAAAAGAGAAAGAAAATGGCAGATAACGACAACAATAACGGTAACGATTTTAAGTCTAGAGCCGCACAGGCAGAGGCTGATGCTATGGAAGATTTGCGCCTCGAACAATCTGCGCGGCGAAGCGCTGAGCGTAGAGAGACCGCGGCCCAAGCCAGGAGAGAAGATTTTGATCGGGCCATGGCTCATGGCGCGAAATTGCGAGGAGAAAGCCCACCACCTGACGAGCCGCCAGCATCTTCCCCTGGATCCGGCCCACAAGAGAGGACACCAGAAAATAGTACAAAAAAGGTACAAACAAAAGGCATACCGAGAAACCATTTTTCTTTTAAGCCTTTGGATTCTGCTTTTTCGTTTTTAGCTGGACCCTCGGACACCCCCGCAGATGGTAGTGGAAATAGGCCACTTGACGAAAGTCATGTAATACCGGAGTTTTTTAATAGGGAAACGGATACTGTACTTCAAGGAGCGAATAATACTTTGATCTGCTTAGGTAGAGATAGGAACCCGGCGGATAGAACAGAAAACTGGTCACCTGATTCTCTTAGCCGCAGCGAAAAATCTGGATATTCTGACCATATGGCCGCTGGTGCAATTGATATTGTGGCAGGTAGAATGTCACCTTTCCCAGTAGCTGATTTTGGAACTGGAAAGCCAATTGTTCTTGGTCCTTTATATAATACTGTTAGATCCAATTCCTTGCAAGGGAAGCGTTTAAGTGATGGAATTCACCCCGGGATGATGATGGACGCAGCCCGCATATATATAAGTCAAATGACAGATGTTGATGAATATTTTAAAATCTCAAAACCGCTAAAGAAAGAGATGGTCGCATATGATGACTTTGGGCTCCTTTCCTATAGAAATACAAAAATTGATAATCCTGGTGCACCAGCTTCTGCCATTATGCTCAAAGCAGATAGAGTAAGGATGCATGCAAGGCAAAATATTAAATTTATAACCAGAGGAAATCATGAGACCGTGAATTCGCAAGGCAACCAAATCAATGCATCAGATGTTGGTATTCATCTGGTTGCTAATAATGGGAAAAAAGTAACTCACCCCGACCAGGACCTGCCTCAACAACCAATGGTTCTTGGGTCTAATTTGGAAATGGCACTTGAGCAAATTGTGAAATTAGTTGAAGAGACAACAAGAATAATCAACAATGTCATAACATTTCAGACCGAATTTAACCGAACGTTAGCGATGCACCATCATGAGACAGCAACAGGCCCAGCCCTGTGGAATCTTATGAATGCGGCAAAGGGAATTTCAACTGATCTTGCACTCTTGACAACAGGGGACTTGCAATGTACATTTAACAAGTTGAACTTAGCCCAATTTAAAATAAGATTTTTAGATCACGAATCAGAGGAATACATTAACAGCAAATATAACACTGTTAATTAACGGAGAATATAAAATATGTCTAGTACGATCAGATCATTCAAGCTAGAAGTAACGCACACTACAGACAAGGGAGAGAGAACTTTATCTTTCGGACCTCGAAAAATAGGCGATATCGGTAGTGACATATCCGCTGTTAAATTAGCTTTAGGGTCCGTCGTTAGAGCCCAAGACCTACCTCCACAAGAAGAAGCAAATGAGGGCGTAGCATACGATCCAAATGGGTGGTTTGATTGTGTTTCCGGAGTTGGCTCTACGCCTAGAGATGTTGCAACTTTCAATAAAGACCTGCAATCTCGAATAATGAAATATCAACTAGATAACCAGTTTTTTATACTTTGTTATCTTTTTAACAAATTTGGTGTCAATAGAATGATAGCTGAATTGAACGAGTTGGAAAAAGGTGTTGAGTATAATGATCTTTCAAATGCTAGCAAAATTGCAAGAAAAGAATCACTAACTTTGCAGGTTATTGATTCAATTATAACTTTGTTTGAAAGAGAGTATGGCCAACTTGGAGAAGCGACTCTTGCAGTTATGCATGGATGGCTCCCTCAGGCTTCCGGTCTTTCAAATGAAGGGTACTACCATAGAGAGGATGTTATAACCAGACCAATAGTTTTGGATGGGACAGTACAAGAAGTAAGTTTTGGGACAGCGGAAGGGGGCCTAGTTGTAGATATAATACCATATGAATTATTTAACCGGTTTGTTAGTCTCCTCTTAGCGCAACGCCCAGACTCTGCAGAAAGCCAAGGAGCAATATTCGCCCCTGCATTTCCGCTCGCCTCTCTAGACGTTTTGAATTCATTAAAAGACAACCAAGGCCACGTTGCTATTTTCAAAGAAAAGGCACCAGCTTCTTATGATTGGGACCCAATCCGCCCTAGGGGTCCCGTGCTGCAAAGTGCCAGCCGCTTAGGGCAAGATTCTCCAAGCGCCGAAGCTGTTCGTTCTGGCGGGACGGAAGAAAGTATTTCTATGTCTGCTGCTTCTATAATTTATAAGGCAAGACCAAAAGCCACCGGCCAAGATTCCGCAAAGGCTAGTATATTATATGATGCCGCCGTAAAAACAATGGAAATGATTGCAGAGGATGAAATAGATCCTACGATTGATTTAGAACAAGCAAGAGGTTACATAGAGAGAGCTTTGCAACCAGACCCCCTGACAGATCCGGATCCATTTGTTGTGAATAGTAAAACAGTTGGATTTTTCGATATCACAGAGTTTACTTTTGAAAATATTTTTAATTATGATCCCGAAACAATAAAATCTTTGGAAGACAAAGCCTTAAGTAAAGTGTTAGATTTTTATAATAAGCCAGATATCTGGTACATATATAAAGATAAAATAGAGTTTTTGGATGAGTATTTTGTAGTGGGCTCGGACATACCACAGCCAGAACATTCAAACATGCTTCCGCACGATATAGCAAGTGAAGATAGATCTAAATATTGGGTATTAACAACAAGGGAAAATCTTTCAAAATCAAATGAAATAGTAGAATCAGAAGTTCAGTTTTATGATGAAATAGAGGGTTTGAACCTTCAAGAGCCATTAATTAAATTCATTCAATATCGAACCCCTTCGTTTCGTACCGGGGACCCTTATCGTGCCTATTTTGAAATAAATGTAGATAAATTAAATCTAATAACGGAAGGGTACTCAATATCAACTCAAGAAGCTCCTGCACTCGACCCAGAAGAGTCCTCTTATACAGATACTGTCCCGGATCCTCTAGCGGCTAGGATTGATGAGGCATGCGAAGATTTATCCCCAGAAGAAAACAAAAGAAGATTTAAAGAATATAGAGCGTACGCTGCAGCAAACAGAAGAGAAATAGTCAGAAGATTTAGAGAGGCCGCCCTAAAAGTTTCACGTGAAGATTCTGAATTGTCAGCACAAGAAAGGTCTCGAATAGATATTGACCTAGGTCCGTTTGGTAGATTTGACGGTAGCGAGATAATTGGCGAATCGCTTGTCTCTTTGTCTAAATTAGCTGCAGATTCTGATCCGAAAGCATCAGATTTTTTGAACACTTTTCAAACAACGCCCCTTTCTATTTCCATAGATATCGCAGAGTTGGACAGAAGATTGCAGGTGGCCAAAGAAGATATAAGGGAAGCTGCAAAACAAGCAAAAGAGGCACGATTTCAGTTTGACCCCAGTGGATTTGACCCCTTGCAAGAGGCAAATAATTTACAAATGCTTGTGGATCAAATCAAGGCACTTGTCAATGAAAGAGATCCTAGTTTCATAACAACAAACACACCCAGGGCTGATTTAGGTCTATTCGCACCAGAAATAACAATTCATTTTGATTTTACAATTCCGGGCAATGAAGGCTTGGGCTTACTAGGAGACTACGAAACAGACCGCGCCCGGGAGCGAATTATTTCAAAATCCCCGGTGATCATAATAAGCAAAATAGTCACAAGCAATGCAATTATATATGAAGACACTGCAGTTATGGCACCCCGCGCCCCCGGTATGACACCTAGGTCAAGAGAGGTACATGCGCCGACGGAGTTTATGAAACCATATGCTGTCGGGTATTTGGCAAGAATCAGACAAATGACAAGCACTCCAATTCCAATTGTGAGTGGAATTACAGACAATATATCAAATCAAGTTGATACTGGTGGTTTCGGCTGCGCTGATCTTTTTGATCCAAAAAATGGAATTGCTTATTTGTTGGAGCACACATTTAATCTGGGAATCTCCGCTAGCGGAACAAGCACAAACGAGGATGAAGCCTATTGGCACAAAGCTGGCTCGTGGGCCAAACAAGGCGCACAAGCACAAGTTGAATGGGCAGAAAAACTAACAGAAATTAATTTTCTAACAAAAAATGTTGCAGATACCCCTTATGGTAAAGACGAGATACTGAGCATGCTTGGTGATACATGTAATGCACACCTCTTAAAAGAGGAGATTTTTAAAAAGCTTAATTTAACTGGTTTGCTTTGTGATTATTTAAAGTGTGCAAAACTTCCGGGGTTTTCAATAAAAATACCAAACTTTAATATACCAATACCAGATAGAATACCAATTTTTGGTTTTGATGTGGATTTTCTTGATCTTTTATATAAAAAATTGCAAGAGATTATTAATAGATTGATATGCACATTTTTACGTACCATACTTCAATTTTTAGAATTTCCATTCTGTGCCGATCAGTTTTCCAACACATTTGGAAGCGGTGAAGGCTTGTCTCCTTTTGTACAAAAAGCACTGGCTGATGCAATGTTTAATTTGCGACTAGAAAACGAAGATAGAGAGAAGGCCGCAGATTTCATAGACGCTTCCTTGAGGACACTTTCAGGGGAAGAGTTGTGTAGACTTTTTTCTGGTGAGCCAATCCCTCCCTCTGCGGTGGGAATACTTGGGCGCCTCTCTCAAACATTTGATTTACAGAATAGCTTTCAAACTCACGAAGATATAATTGAGTTTTTTGACACTATTAGTTCATTTGTCCCATCTACGCTGTGTGATGCCTTGCAAGCCACCAGTACTATAGCTGGCGCCGCAACTTGCGAAACCACAACAGAAGTGTTGAATGAAATTCGTCGTAAGATTATGGCTAATGATAATGTCCAAGATGACGAAATTAGGAGAGCTTTAGAGTTAGCAGAGCAGAACCTTTTGGACGAATTCGAAGCTCAAAAGGCCCTATCTGAAAATGGCTTAGCTCCAATAGCTGAAGAACTATTTAGAGTTGGCGACTCAAATGCACTGTTCAATTCTTTTCCAAATAGTTTAAATGAGGCAATTGAAAGAACAACAAAAGGTGTTTTTGAAAAAGCAAAATCATCCTATGTTAATTCTCTTGGAGCCTTTGTTCCAAACTTATCAACAGAAGTACCGAGTGTCGCCCGCCCTGGAGATCCAAATTTCAACGCCACTGCAGTCTTGAGGTTCGAATCTGCAGCAGAATCAATAAGAAGATATGCTAGTCAAGGAGATAGATTTCAGCAAGTTATAACACAAGAGTCGATAGAGGAACAGTTCCAGATTTTATATAGTGTTTATGAGGCAGCAGAATACATTGATCCTTCAACTGAGGAGAGAAGTTTTGTAACTGTTAAGTATAGAGAAAACTTTTCGCCACCAACGGTCATAAGCGTAGAGCAACTAAAGAACCTAAGCCCGGAAGACTCCGCGGCATTACAAGTGGTTCTATCACCAATTGGGTTTGGGGAAGAGGTCACAACTGCAGAAACTCAAAATTTCAAAGATTTGTTGGTTTTTAAGGACTTCTTTTCGGAAGATGCCGCGAATATTCGCTTGGCAGAAGGGCAAGAAAATGAGTTTGTAGGGGATAAAATCACACTACCAGAAAAGCAAAATAAATTACTTGAAAGACTCAGAGAATTATCACAAATATTGGAAAGAGAAGCACCAAAGGTTTTTGCCACACAAACAAAATCGGAATATATGGTATTTCTAAAGGATGTACATGATATTGCCCAAGAAAATAGGCGAGAGTATGAAGGTCGTCAATCCGTAATTAGCACATCTGTTGAGAATGTTTTGACTCTTAAGTTCCCAAGAGAGGTGAAGGACTTCGGTCCAGAAATTTCTTTAAAGGAGTTTGGAACTTATCTGGATAAAGACTCGCAAGTCATAATCGTAAAAGACAACAAGCTCTTCCCAGAAGAACAGCACTTTAGATATTGTGACCCCATTCCAGAAGAGTTTCAAAATCTTCTGCTTAGGTCAATCGAACCTTCGCCACAGCAGGAAATTATATCCAAAAGAGAGGTTTTCGCTCAGCAATACTTAAGTAAAATCAACGAAGACTTAAGTAGATACAGTTACGACTCCAATGTACAATATGCAATGCCAAGTGACAGTGACGCGAGGAATTTAATATACGGCCCCGGTACCGATTCTCTCTATCAGAAGAGTTTCGAAGGAATCATGGAACAAATATTCTTTAAATTGAGGGGCTCTAGAATGTTTGATGAGGCTTATGGCCAACGCGTTGGTGATCGTATCCGCGGCAGATATATAGATGAAACTACTGGCTGCCTTAGAAATCGATTTAACCTAAGTCATTATGGAATTTTATCTTTCGATAAAATGGTGATAGAAGAGATTCCGGATCTTGTAGCAACAGAACTTGCAAAGCCAGAAAATCAGCCACAAAATTTAGACTATTCAAAACCCGGACCCATAGAGAGTGCTATACAGGTGGCAACGCTGAAAGGTTTTGTTCGAATCTGTTTGATCGAGCTTATGCTAAAGGGCTCAATACCATATTCAGAATGGGATGTCGAAGGTGTATTAGGTGATCAGTTTTACAGTGATTTTATCTCCAGATACGTCTATAGTGAATTACAAAAAAGCCAATCTCTAAAAGACATATGGAGACCAGTAGCGGAAAAAATAACAAACATTTCTGATGGCCAGAAAGCAGTAGATAAGATGGTATCCACCGAATTGTTGTTGATGCCAGATTTATCTAAAAAGATATATAATAATGTTTCTGTTTCTTATCGCGATTGGTTCATAAACAATATTCCAAACGTCGACGTATCTAGCGATATTACTGAGGAGATTTTTGGCAACCGGCAACTTTGGAAAACATCGATTCCTGAAACTGAAATTTTAAATGATCCATTTCTATCAATCGAACATTATATTAGAGTAGAAGGTGGGCTTGCAGATTTTAGCAATTTAACGCTTGATACGACTAGGGCTTTTGATGAGTTTCTGGCGGTAATAGAAACAGAAGAGGACCCATCAACAAACTTAACCTTAAAACAAACAACAGATAGTATTTTTCCACCATCTGGCGGGATCCTTAAGGCTCTCCCTGATAGTCTATTAAGTTTAAGTATGCAAGGCGGTGACTTTGCTCCTGACTTGTCTTTTCTGGATGGGACAGAGGATCCTCTTGAAGCTTGGAAAAACCAAGAAATATATAGTATAGAAGATTTAAAAAATTTATTTACTCAAATTAACGGACTAACAAGAAGATATGACAATGCAATTTTACCAAAGTTCGGCTTTATTTCCACTGAAAATCTTGAAAGCAAGGCTCATCACTTAGCAGAGGTCATTAAAAGGTCCCCTGGCCGGTTTATAAAAAGGCAGCGGCAGGTTTTAAACGTATCAAATGCTGGCAATCCATACGATTTTTTCGATCACAAACAAGAAGATATCTCTTCGCTTTTTAATACTCAAGATCTTGATCTCTCTTTGTCCACCGCTGGAACGATTACAAGGCAAATGCAAAAATTATTTCTACCAAATAGTTTTACAAAAGAAAGCAATAGATTTTATCTTATTCCTATGGATGGAGAAACAACAGTAGATTACACTTCAGACGAAAGAGAAATAACATTTCAGGGTTTGACCGACCGAGCACTTTTAAAGTCTCTTTACAATGTCGACCATCCAGACCAGGATTCTAATACCATCTCCCGCGGATATAAGATGTTGGGAATTGGAAATACTAACCACACTCCTTTGGATCCAGATGCTCCTTGGCTTAATGTTTATAGATACGGCGCCGATGGGACTAGAGTAATAATAAACAATAACAACTTTCCAAACGATTGGATCAAGCTTCGCAATGGTAAGACCGTTTTCTTAAATGTTTATGGAGAAATGCCAGAACAAGATTTTAATGAATTGGAAACATTATACTCAACCATTACAGATGCCGAACAAGAAAACACAGAAGATCTCCCAGAAAAGGGTTTCACCGAGAGATGGGTTGAGACAGTGGTTGATTTAAAAGGTCATTCATCAATAATTTTTAATTCTCCTGGCGCCAGTGATGATCAAGCTATCTCAACATGGCCATCGCAGATGCCAGATGATCCAGTTACACAATCGTTTAAGAAGCTGTTAGATTATCTAGAGGAAGAGACTGATTTACATGCCGGCACGCCCCCTGATGAAGCCCGCAAAGGTCAGTATATTGAAAAAATTATAAATCCTGGCAATGCAGAATTGCAAAATTTAGTTCTATGCACAAAGGGTGCAAGAGAAAATATAACCTCTGTGGGATTAGCACACTCTATGGGGTACAATCCTTACATTTCTTCTGAAGTTCGAGTTGGGAATCAAGTTAGAAGGTTCGATCGCCAAGTCTTGTTTAACAAAATAGAAGAGTTTGCGCGTAACATAACAACTGGGAAATTCTCGGCTACTGACCGGGGACTAAACCCTCCGAACCAAAAGGTCCTAGGTGTAAATGACTACATTGTACCAGTTAGAATTTTGATTACACAAGTCGTAGATGATAGAGATGGCGCAATAAAAGAGGTGTTTTCAAAAGTTGTAACACCAAGAGTGATGGAGTTTTCAGACACTTCATCCGTAGATTTTCGAAAAGACTTATTAAAGAGGGCGATTAAAAAGGTCATTGATGAGTATATTGAAATGATAGAAAACGCATATGCGACAATGAATCCAGACTCTACTGATCAAACTAGGTCAAAAAAATACAATGATGTAATCGAGAGAATTTCAAATTTTCCTTACTTCATAAGACAAAGTAACTTACAAAAAAGGGATAACAATAGAAAGTCTTTTTGTTCCGTGTCAAAAATATATTCCTACGCATGTAAAATAGAAGCAGACGAAGGCCTAGGCAATTTCTCGAACAATCAAGCAGACATAGATAAGTTGTTTGCGGATTGTGGCTATCTCATGAAAGATAATAAAAATATTCTTAAGAGACCACCAAATTATTTGTTTTATACAAACCCTGGCGAAGAGACTAGCAGCCACACAACAGGAAGAAGGGGTTACATAGAGGGTGGTGAATTCAAAGAGCTTACAGAGGAACAATTTCAAAGAATAAGAGACATATTATCTCCAGAGGCCAGAAATATTGCAGAGGGTCAAGCCCTTTCTGCTGCCGCTGCGGCATCAATGGAACAATTTGAGGAAGACACTGGAATTAATTTTCTAAGCGCATCTAGGAAAATATTTGAACAAGTAGAAAACGCTTTTCTTGGAAACCCCGACGCAGATCCAACCCGGGCGAATTTGGGAAATATAAATTATGCTTTGGGAACTGTAGAAGAAGTAATCTTTACTGATGAATTGGGAAAGAGAAGAGAGCATTTTAAAAACTTAAAAAGCCAACAAAGGTATGGTTTAAACTTTCTTTATAATACGGCACTAAACATGAATACTCTACCAGATAGATTGCAAAGAACTGGTAACACTATAGTTGCTACCCCTCTTCAACCGGCAAGATTAAGAAATAAGTTGGCCATTTCAATTGCAAATATATTACACTGGTTTAAACAGAGAAGAGTGGAGTCTTTTTGGGGAAGAACAACAATGCCAAGTTGGCTCCCAGAAAAGAGTGATGTTTTAGGTGGTGACGAGTATACAGTTACTGGAACGGGTCGCTACGGTTATTATGTTGGAGACGAAACTGGAACTCCACAATTGGGAGGCCAATACATGGGCCCCCAAGGTCGATTCATAGAAATCACACAAGCACAGTTCGAAAGAGTGAGAGATATATTATTACCTAGCGCTGGCAGGATAAGATCAGGTATCATTCGCGAAGACGCAGATCGCTTAGATGCCGCCTCTAGACATCAAGCAAATGCTTTCGAGGAGGACACTGGTCTTGATTTCGAAGATTTATCATCGCCGCTGATCAGGAGAATCCAGGGCTTTGCAGATGGCGTCGACCCAGAGATATTTTATGCAGACTTGGTTGAAGAGCAAGTCCGAGTTGAGAGAGGGTTAGTGGACATATCCCAATCTCGGTATAGTACAAATTGGGATAATAACAGCACAAGGGCACAAGTGGAACATATAATTCCTTCCGTTGAGATTCCAGACATGATGTGTGGCTTCTCACCATTTTTAGGCGACGACCGCTATAATCCCGATGAGTTTTTTGAAGCGTACAAATCTCATAGAATGAATAAAGACTCGCTGCTAATCAATTTAGCATCCCAACGTATTTTAACTTCACCAGCGTTTATAAGATATAGGGATGATATGTTGCTGGTGTTTAGATTTTTGAAAAAGCAGCTTCAAAATTTTGAATTCATCGTTGAAGATAGAATAAATAGTAGTCGGTTTGTTGATGATATTTTTACAGCAAACAACACTGATTTGCCAACAGAATTAATAAGATTCAAAGATCACTTCACAGAGATTAATTTATATTTGATGAACAGTCTTGAATCATCAGTACCTCGCCTGCCGAATGGGCAACCAGCTGTAGATCCACTAAATCATGTTTTGGACTTTACCAATTTAAATGATATCGCGCTCAACGGCTTTCCTGGAATGGAGAGGCATCAAAAGATAGCTACCTTTTTTAGTCGCGACAAATATAATCTTGTAAGAGATAAAATCCGAGCTGCAACAATATCTAATTATTACCACCTGTATCGTTTTGGTTTTGGAAACAGCTATACAAATCACATACAGCGCCATGCGAAAACCTTTTTAAGAAGAAGCATACAAAAACAGCACGATTCTTGGGTGTGCGCTTTAGAAGAAACAGGGGTTTATTATTTTTATAATAAATTTAAAGATACTTTCATGACAGAATTATATCGACAAACTGATTCACTTTTTGATTCCTCCGTTGTGAATTACGGAGTTCGCCTGATGCACAATACACCTAGTGAAGATTCAACTGCTCTGTTTGAATCAATAATAGAAAAGGTCGGATCTGAAGCATATGGTAACCTTTCCAACGAGGAGAGGTGTTATAAGACAGTGGCGAGAGAAGGTGAACAGAAATATTTATATAGTCACCCGTTAGCTTCACATGAAGAGGATGTAGGTTTTCAAAATTTTTCGATTGTAAATATACAAAATCAGTACATTCATTCTAAAAACGAAAGGCTACATAAGCTAATAGAAAAGCCAGAATGCAAGTTGGCTTTAGAATACATTTTTCCAGTAAAAAGGTATATGTCTATAGCCACAGTTTTTTCCACTAGTATTCTAGGAGGATATGGAAAGATTCCGGCTGACCCACGTACCGCCGGCGGTCTGCTCACCGGTGCAAAATCTAGTCTAGCTAGTGTTTTTCTTGTATGCTCGCTATCACCAAAAGAAAAATTAAATTTCATGTCGGATGTTACACAATCAGAAATGTTAAAGATGAATTTGCAAAGTTCATTATCAGACGGATCGAATTTGCCTTGTTTTGATTTTCCTTTTGATACAGATCTACTTAAGATGTTTGTGGAGGATTTGTATGAAATTATAAAGCAAATGCCATCGATAGTTTTGCGCGGAATTGCTAATGTTTTAGACCCTGCATATAAAGAGATGAGATATCATTACTCAAATTGTAATCTAAAGAATCTTAGAAATTCAGATCTAAAGTTTATTACAGCCGGAAATACGAATGAAATGCCGGCCGGCCTAATAGATAGGACTCGAAGAAGACAAGAAGGAGGCTCCGGCCATGGCAAATATGCCCCTATTTTTCCAACGGCTCTAGCAGATATGTATCTATCTGCGTATTTGCTTACGCCCAAGCCGTTCGCGACTAGTCGCGAATTACTATCCCATGGCCCTAGTAACACATCCGGGTGGGAAGCACTTGGAACTACTGTTAGTAGAATGTTGTCTTATTCCATCGGTGGCCCCCTGTCTATGATGGACCTTTCTTTTGCTTTCGCGGCCCCGTGTATGGAAGTAGATGTGGGTTGGGACCTTAAGTGGAAAATAGGTCAATACGGTCGTTATGGACATCCAATGACAGTATTTACTAATTTAGCCTTAGCTACTCCGGAAATAAAAGGAGAAAGAGAGCTGGTAAAGAAGAATTGTTCAGATCTACTTGACGAAGATGATTTGTGCGATGAGAGTGAAGAGTAAAATGTAAACAAACTTATTTGCAAAGAATATTGATAAATCACTATTTATATCTGGAGGATAGTTTTGTGAGCTTGTTGCAGCCTGTATGGCCATTAAAAAAGAATCTCGAACACGGGCCATATATGGCAATCGAGAGAGAGGAAGTCGCCCGGTCTCTACATCAAGACCTCTTGTTTCTTTTAAGAACAATACCTGGCGAGTGGCCCATGAGACCTGCTCTGGGAGTGGGTTTGACAAAATATTTATTTGAAACTGCAAATTCTCAAGAGTTTATGGCAGTTGTAGGAAAAATAAAACAACAAGTAAAAAGGTACCTACCAGCAATACAAATAACGTCAGTAGATGTTAAATCTGACCCGGAGTTAATCGACATCAGCCAAGCGCATATTACAATACATTATTATGTTAAGCGCTTAAATTTACAAGGATCCATGAACGTCGGCACAGACGGCTGGACAGTTGCTAATGACAGTGAGGATATGGTACAGCAAAACACAAAAATAGAATCTACTATTAATAGGGATTATTAAAAATGGGAATAAGAATAAACAACCGCGCAATTAATGTGCCTAAAAATTTTATAGATTATACTGCTAGAGATTTTGACACAATAAAACAAAGACTCGTAGAGTATGTAAAAGTAAATTACCCAGACACATATCAAGATTTTAATGCTTCATCTTTTGGGTCTTTGATGTTTGATCTGGTGTCTTATGTTGGAGATCAATTAGCGTTTTATACAGATTATATCGCAGCAGAATCAAATCTGGTTACTGCGCAGGAAGAGAATAGCGTTAGGGACCTCGCGGAGGAGCATGGCGCAGAGTTTGACTTGGCGGCCAGAGTCTCAACAACGTTAGAAATGATCCTATCCATCCCGGCTGATGCCAACGGCCAGCCAGATAGTACGTATCTTGATGGTGTTTTGCACGCAGGTGACTCTTCTCCTTTTATGTTGTTGGCCACAGAAAGTGGTCAGACTTTCACTTTGGACAATGATATAACAATTCAAGATGTTTTGGTTGACTTCACAAACACTGAAGTTGCCGAAATCGACGGATCTAAAGTTAAAGTTTTTCTTGCAAAGTTGTCAATTCCTGTAACTTCTGGTCAAATTGCGCAACAATCCACTGTGGTTGGTGTTCCTACAAGGTCACCAATTATTGAAGTGAGGCATCCAAACGTAAGTGGAATTGTAAGCGTAACGGATTCAGAGGGCAACGAATATCACCAACTAGATTCATTAACTTCCAATTCTATGTTGAAAAGCATACCAAATATCTCAGATACAAATACTCAAGTATCTTCTATAATGCGCCCAGAGGCAGTTATGAGAAGATTTGTAGTTAGAAAAAGAAGAGGAAAAACATTTTTAGAATTTTCTTTTGGATCTGCTAACAAGATTAAAGAAGATGCAGTTGCAGATCCTAGCAATTTAGCGATAAAAATGAGCGGAAAAAGTACTTTGGATGGTACAAGATCTGTCGATCCTACCAAATTAGTCTCTAACGATAAATTAGGGGTTTCTCCAATCAACACAACATTAACAATAAAATATAAATATAATGAAAAAAGCAATGTAAATGTCGCTGCCGGTGCATGTAATCAAGTTTTAAGTACTGGGATGACGTTTAAGAGTGAGCATTTGCTGAACCCCTCTTATATTAAGTATGTAAGAGATAGCATAAGGGTAAGAAACCCAAACCCAATAAATGGTGATGTTTCCATGATGTCGACAAATGAGATGAAGCACCGCCACCGCGGGGCTTTCGCAGCACAAAAGAGAGCAGTCACACTGCAGGATTATGCAGCTGCGGTTTATGCTATGCCACCGCGCTATGGAAAAATCAAAAGAGCGACAGTTATAAGAGACGATAACGATTTTAGACGAAACTTAAACATGTACATTATCGCTGAAGGTCCGGATGGAAAGTTGCAGGCTCCAACACCTTCTTTATATGCAAATTTGAAAACCTTTCTGAATACTAGAAGAATGATATCAGACAGTGTTGATCTTTTTCCCGCATATATAGTAAATTTGGGAATAGAATATGATATTGTAGCAGAGGGCAACACAAGCAGAGAAAGATTAACAGGCCCATTAAGGGACACTTTGTATAAAGAATTAACAATGAACCCACCAGAAATCGGAGAACATTTCAATATTTCAAAGGTTTGGTCTATAATCCAAAACTTTCCGGGCGTTAGTATGGTACGTTCAGTCAATTTGGTTTCCAAAGCTGGTACAGGTTACGAAGGAAATTTGTATGACACTAGAGGCAAATTAAGACCCATGGAATCTTTGAAAATCGACCCGGATCATATATGGGAAATCAAGAGACCATCGGATATAGTGATGAAACAATACAATGGAAAAAGAAATTATTAAAGGGATTGATTGAATGTCTATAAAAAGATATATAGCTGGAAAAGACAACACCATTTCTTCTGCTTTTAAAACAAATTTAAGTAACAGAGCGACCCTGGCCAATATGGGTTCTTCAGATATAGTAGAGATTTTTTCAATATTTGGCCAATCCAACACTTCTTCACTAGAGCAATCTAGAATTTTGGTACAAATCCCAGTCAGTGGAATTTCAAATGATAGAGATAGTGCATATATGCTGGGTTCTGGATCCGTTACTTTTAAGTTAAAACTCTTTAACGCTGCCCATGGGCAGACTACTCCCGAAAAGTTTTCAGTAACTGCACATCCTTTAGTTAGGGATTGGAGTGAGGGTACTGGTCTCGACATGGAATCCTTCACAGATGTTGGAAATAGTAACTGGGTTTCATGTAGTACCGGTTTAGCTTGGCACAATCAGGGGAGCGACTACGCAGACCCGGCAATTATACACAATCCATTGGCACCATTAGACTATCAAGCTGGGTTTGATATCGGAACGGAAGATTTTATAATCGACGTCACAGCTATAACAGAAGAATTCATAAAAGATTACAAAGGGTTATCAACAGCAGCTACTGGTTCGATTGTTTTTAAAGGGGCTAATCTTGCAACGCCTGTATCCGTTGATAGTGAATTTAAAATATACTCTCACGAGGGAGATCATAGAATATTTAAATTTTCTAACACTAGTGGCTCTGTTGGAAAAACAGTCTTGGTCCCAATCGGGTCGACCGGTCTCACTGGATCTGTCGAGAGTTTAGTTCAAGAGATAAACAATAGTGGTTTAGGATCAGCCATTTCTGCAACAAAAGTCGGAGCAAATGAAAACGCCTCAGAGGTAACTGCTAGCTTAACCCAAAATATTAGGGGATTTTATGGAAACACAACACTTTCTTCAAGTGTGGCTGAAGCTGTTGCTGTACTTAATAGCTTTAATGGCGGAACAGGCGCCCCAAATAATGGTTTTGTATTAAGATTAAGCGGCTCATATGAAGATGGAGCACAGTTAAGATCTTTTTATACTAAGAAGTTTTTTGCAAGATCTTCTCACAATTTTTTCAAAAGACCGGTTATAGAGGCACAGTGGGATGCTTCCACTAAAGATGACAGAAGCAGTGTTATAAAATCTAGCTCTTTAGCTCCCCCTGCAGATAATCTTAATAATATTTATCTCTATAACAGAAGAAGAAACAATTTGGTAGATATTCCAAATACGGGGTCAGCCCTCTTAGTACAATTGCATACATCTGCCTCCGCCCCGGCTGAAGCCCTTTCTCAAGGCGGTGGCGTGACTACTATCAACCTGAGTCATATAACCGCTAGTAGAGCTTCCAAGGGGATATATAAAGCAGAGTTTGCATATGCAGGCACGGAGACAAAGTTGATAGACGTCTGGAGTACAACAGGCAGTTCAGGGCACGAACAAATTTTTACAGGTTCGGGCTTTACGGTAACAACTGAGTCTCCTGGCTCCTATATGGAGATACCTTCTTATCTTACAAATATTACTAATTTAAAATCTTCATATGACAAAAATGAAGTTTATACTTTTAGGATTTTTACTAGAGATAAATCATGGCAACCAAATATTTATACAGTTGCTAGCAATACAGCAACAGCCACGATTATAAAAGATGCCTATTACAGAGTTGTGAGAGTATCAGACAATTTAGAGATTATACCTTATTCCACTGGTAGTTCTCCTAGCTTTTCTTCATTATCTTATGATGAAAAAGGTTTATTTTTCGATTTAGATATGTCAATTTTAGAGCCAAACTATTTATATGAAATAAGTTTTCTCTACAAAGATAGTACTGATTTTGTTGAGCAAAAAGAAAAGTTTAAGTTTAGAGTGAATCCATGAGTCATGACAACAACAACCTCCCCCCGCCAAGAACCAGAGCTACCGGTTTAGAAGAAGAGACCAACAGGGATCTTAATCCTGGTGCTCCTTCTGGCAGGGCAAATACAGAATCAGGAATTCAGAATAGACTCCCAGAAGTGGAAGAACCAAGGCCGATAGGTAACCCTCAGTATTTAGGCCCTCAGCACGGTATGGGAATAAGTGACACTATTGGCAGCAATATTGAGAATGATATAGAGTCAAATAGGTTTATAAGCGCCCATCACAAGCTTCAAAACTTAATCAGGCCAAGTGTTGATTTTAAGGATCCTTCAACTTTTGCTTGTTATGGCTCCGCGGAACAATATTATAGAGATGCGTTTTATAGGATAACAGAGACTTATCCTTATGATGGTTCAAGGGCCGAAAGGCTGGAGTGGTTATTGAGCGCTTCAGCGTTAGACGTTTCAGTTCTTAGACATGTTTATCCGAAAGCCACTGGGTACGTTAATTTTTCTTTAAGTGATACTGGTTCTATAAGTTCCAATTCTACATATTATAACCTTACAGATAAATTAGAATATATTGCTTTTGATGGTGGGGTGAATCCTAATACTAGATATCTTCCCTCGCTGAGGATGACCAACAACATAGAGATAGATGGTGAACATGGAAATACTGTTGAATTTTGGTTGAAAAAATCTAAATTTGAAGACGCATCCAAAAGAGAAGTTGTATTTGATTCATACACAGTAAATTCACCACTTCCAGCTAATACCGGCCATGGGCGATTTTTGGTCGAATTAACTGGATCTAGCTCTAACCCTTTTTTGGTTACATATCTGTCTGGCAACGTAGGCTTTTCAAGTCGACAAATAACCACTAATCTAACTTCTGGCCAGGTAGCTGATGGTAAATGGCATCACTATGCTGTATCTGTAGCAAATACTGGCAGCGCTCTAAAAGCTAGACTTTATGTTGATGGTGTTTTGGAGAAAGACACTGCCGGCCACCCACAAGAGACAATCAAGAATAGTACAAATGTTGGTAGAGTGTTATTAACAATGTCTGGTACTATTGGTGCAGCAGCCGCACCCGTCTCTACTGTTACAACCACTACCCAAGCCGGCCTAGGTTGGGGAAAATTATCCGGATCAGTGGATGATTTTAGGTTTTGGAAAACTGAGCGAAACGCAAGGGAAATAGGCGTCTATTATGACAAACCGGTATATGGTGCAACTGTTGATGATATCACTCATGCCCCGGGCCTAGGGCTATATTATAAATTTAATGAAGGAATTTTAGGCCAAGACTCGACAGATAATATAATATTGGACTATTCCGGAAGAATAGCCAATGGTTTATTTGTTGGCTATAATAGCACCTCTAGAGTAGCCGGATCTGCTATAACTGATTCCGCTGCAGTTAATAACGAATCCGCCGACCCAGTAATGTATGAGGCTCTAACGAGGGGTACACTGCAAGAATATATTAAGATCGGCAAAGGATATGATTCACAAAACCATACAGCATTAGCGAAAAGTGTCCCACAATGGGCGTACGATTCTGACGGAGAGGGGTCGAGTAATATAAAGAGTCAGATGGGGATTCTCCTACAGGCCATGGCCTCAGAATTCGATAGCATTAAATCTTATATCGATAATCTGACAAGAATTAAATCGTCAGAATTAACAGAATTTACAAACGTTACAGGTTCAAATTATGTATTTTCTGATGATCAATATTTGTTTGGTTGCGCAAATGAATTTTCAGTTAATTCTGCAGGGTTTGAAGATAATTCAAAGCTTGCAAGATTACAGCTCATGGGCCGCGGCTTTAATGTGGATCCTCCAAAGGGATCGAACTATACAGAATCAGCGCTATCTAGATATGAAACTATCGAAGAGATGTTTTATGGACAAGGAGACCCCCAATCTCCTTCTATTCTTTTTGAACAAAATACGTATGATATTAAAAATAAGATTCTTAAAAATATTTATAGAAATTTAAATCATATTTTTAAATCTAAAGGAACAGAAGCTTCATACAGAAACCTTATAAGGTGCTTTGGTATTGACGAAAATCTTATACGCCTTAATGTATATGCAAACAACGAAGAAAGAGAGATTTTAAACGAACCAGTTTATACTGCTGTAAAGAAGAAAACGATCTCTTTCGAAGGGGTTAATAAAGACGCAAATATAATACAAACAAGTTCAGCCTCTAATGAAGAAGAGACTAGAAAGTTTATGTCTGGTTCAACTTATTTGATGACGCCTTGGACAGCTGAGGGTTCTTTTATTTTTCCAAAACTTAATGTACCCGCAGCCATAACTAATTCTTCCCTTTATGGCTGCGGCCCAACTTATGATTCCGCTCCTGTAGTTACAACACCGGCCGTTGCGGCTACCTCGTCATCCGGCTATATATCAATAGCATCTTCGCCTCCAACTGGTTCGACGATCACTATTATCGACGGCGCTAGTGATGATGACGATTTAAACACGATAGTGCTTGAAGCAAGACATGATGATTCAAAAACAAATTATCTTCGAGGCGATAATATTTCTTGGAACAACATACCAGTATATGCAAGAGTTCAAAAAGGAAACAACTTTGGCGGCGACGGTTCCGACCATGAATTTCCAGGCGGCTATGCTCAATTTTACTTGTACCCGCTGCAGATAGGTACTGATTCTGGCACATACAATGGAATGTGGAGGACTCATTGGTCATCTGGAAAGTCTGAGCCAATCCAAATTCAGATCCTCGATGCAAACACAAAAATATTAAAGATTAATTTTGTTGATACCGGCTCTTTTTCGACAAACATCGTAAGCATCACTGCTTCTGGCGGAGGAACAAAAACTGCCTACCAAAATAGAGTTAGAAGAAACTCGGATAACGACTACTCTGTGGCTTCTCAGTTTAGTTTAGTTGCAGCCGCCGGCGGCCATATTACCGAGTGGTTCTATAATGTCGGCATGGCGATAACGGACGCTGCACAAAGAGGGCACATAAAGTTACAAAATACTGAACTCATGGACGCAGCAGGAGACCAGAGAGCGAACAACATTACAGAAGCGGCCAGTATTTCTTATTACTCACCTATGAACGCGGGCATTGTACAGGGCACGATGCAAGTTAAAGCAGACGACAACACTTTGGGAGCCGGCACTGGCCAGCCGCTGGGCGTACGCATCGCACAATACGCGGGAGAAGACACTTGGACTCAGCTCGCTTCTGGGAGTTTGAGACTTAATGGTGGTGAGGACGGTGACAGCTCTCCGGAGCACTATTGGAACGGCAACGGCCCTCAAATCGCCACCGCAGCCACACAGCGTGTCCTGACGGCCAGCTTTGACAGTCAAGATTGGATCTTTGCCCCGGGCGGCGTCCCTCAAAGTTCCTCACTCGCCGGCCCATCGAACACGGGGTATTTAACAAATACTGAAATCGCATCGCAAATACAAAGAATAATAAACAACCTGCCGGCCAATTTCGATGCTACACTAGATAATACAGTCGTCAATATTCAAAACCAAAATAATGGAGCAGCTGGAAATCAGGCCATTGTAGTCAACAATGTCGGCGGGGGCGCATCTCAGGTTGGTGTTGGTATGCACAGTGGCTCTGATGGAACTCCTTCGACACACACAGGAGGAGATCTTTCAAATCAGTTATCTTTCAATGTGTCAGCCATAAAACATCCAAACAAAGACGACACAGCTTACTTTAAATTAACAAGTTCTCTTGGCCAATTTCATGAAATCACCTCCAGTTATTACCAACAAGTGTATAATAACTCTCGATGGAATTTTGCAGTTATAGCTTCAAAAGATAGTTCTGTGCCATTTGGAGAAATAGATGATTACGGATACAAAGTAGAATTCATAGGAAAGCAATATGATGTAGATGTGTTGAGAAATAGTTTTCACTTAACTTCTGCGATAAACCAAACTGAATATGAGTATTGGTCTAAATTTAACAAGTCTTTCTACATGGGAGCAGAGAGAACCCATTTGACTGGAGCCATTGTTAATTCTGCAGATACAAGAGGCATTTTCTTAAATGTTTGGACGGACAAGCTTAATCACAATGAAATAAAAGAGCATGCTCTAAATGTAAATAATTATGGAAGAGAAAACCCTCAACTTGTAAATGCGCATAATACTGGAAGTAATAGATTAAACCTTAACACTTTAGCACTTAGTTGGCAATTTGACAACAACCCAGCATTCAGCTCTTCGGTTTTATCAATAGTTGATTTTGCCAGTGGTAGTTTGGGAGATGTTGAAAAATATGGAGAAGTTGTAGGGTATAAGTATCCAGGTATTTCTGAGAACTTTACCAATCAAAATACTGCAATAGTACAAGATTATCTTCAAAGTGTGGAATATGTGGAACTTGATAATGCATACACTAGCGATAGGGTTAAGATAAAAGATCAAGAAATTGATAAATTCACAACTGACAGTAGGCCAATAACATATGATTTTGCTTTTGAGAAGAGCATGTATCAAATTATTTCTAAAGAAATGCTCAATTTTGTAGCAGGTTTAGTTTCTTTTAACAATATGCTTGGTGAGCCTGTTAATAAATATCGACCAAACTACAAGATGCTTGAAAAGGTAAAAGAAAAATTCTTTTCAAGAGTTCAAAATGACGTTGATTTAGATCAGTTTGTTAACTATTATAAATGGATTGATGCATCACTAGGGAGAATGTTGTACGAGTTGCAACCGGCTAGCTCCAATCTTAGGGCAGATTTAAAAAACGTTGTAGAAAGTCACGCACTAGAAAGAAACAAGTATCAACACAAAGCTCCAACGCTTGAGTTTAAAGAGCCTTCTTTGCCTGAAACGCCATTCTTAGGCATTAACGAGCTTTTATATGATTGGGAACATGGCCACTCGGCGGACAATGAGGCTAACAATTGCCTATGGCAGAAAGAAAGAAAAGAAAGAGAAAACACCGCAGGCCGCCAGACATTAAACAATATTATAACAAAAGATGTAGAGGGTTCTACTTATGTGCTTCGAAGTTTGACAAAGCCGTATAAATTCTCTGTCGATAGACAAGATTTTCTAATCCCAGGTTCAAACAGAAAAGCTAATAAAATTGACGGCCTGTATAAGGTTATTAATAGTGGGAAAGAAATTAGCATTAGCGCAAACGACATATATGACTTTAAAAAGTGCGATGATATTTTAGACCCAAATAAGAAAAAGATATATACAGCAAAAACAGATACTTCCGACACAGATGGGTATCTCGACGCTGATGCAGATTTGATTCTACCTTTTACTTTGCATAGTTCCTCTGTAGGAAATGACTTTAGCGACTTTAAAGAAAAGCTAGCAATAACAAACAACCATGATGATGAGGATTCCATAACTGCCCTTCAGGGTCCATTTACTAGGGCTCACGTCGGAGGCATGCCCCACAGAAGGGTACCCTTTGGCACACCGGAACAAAACCGGCCAGAGGGGTATGACATAGTCGAGGCAGCCGGCTCAATAACCGTTAAATCTCCTGGTATGAATTCCACTCCTAAATCAATGTTCCATCGAGATCTAGGAAGTATGCGTTTTATGAATATTGCAAACATAAAACATACTACTAGCTCTTTGTTGTTGGGCAACTATAACAAAGATTATGAAGTTGTCATAACTAATGCCCGGGCCTCAAATAACAATTATTTCATTGATAATGAAGGATCTTTTATTGGAACAGAGCCGTACGGAACTTCCAGAAACTTACGAGAACCTAGAGAACAACCTCAGCCAAATGCTCAGCCACTCGCAGCCGTTGGTACGATTGTATACGATGCTAATCCCGCTTCTGGCAACCAGGTAAATATAATCAGCGCTACAGGCGTAGATAAGACATATGAATTTCGGGACGAAGGCGTTTCTGCTTCGGCACCAAAGATTACAGTGACAAGAGGCGCCAACGCCCGGGCATCGATAGATAATCTTAAGACTGCCATCGATGCAAATCACGGATCAACAGTGACAGTGGTTCATACAAACGGGGGGAATGTCAATACTGGCACTCTGACCATAACACAAGCATCTGCCGGCCCAGACGGCAACACTGTGCTTTCAAGGACCGGCGCTTGGACTGATTCCATTACGGGCTTTTCAGGAGGTAAATTCTTTGCAGGATCTTCAGTTAGAACACAGTTTATAAATCACCCTGAAAGAGACTATGCCCTACCAGATAGAGGTCGTACCGAACATGTTATTGTAAATCGGTTCTCTGCCCATGAAGCTAGTTTCGACCCATCTGGTAGCGCCATAGGGGCAGACTCATACAAGTATGATAAAGCATCAGGAGAGCTTTCCGTATATAGCACAATGAACTACAGAAATCTTAGGGTTCGAACTGATTTAAATTATGATTCTGCCCAGCCTTTCGCTCAGACTTATACATTACTCCCAACTGGAGGTTATGCAAGATCTCGGGGTAATGCAGTAATCGACCACCGCCCCCGGCATGCCAACGGCGAAGTAATTCCGAAACCATCGACTTTTGGTGACACCTTTGGAGTACATTCTGCATATAAGTCTATTGCTGGTAATCCTTTTTTAGATAGGTACTCAAAGTATAACGGTTTTGTACAAGGAGAAATACCAAGTTATGATTTGGGCTACAGTTGGATTAGAACTTCACAGGTTATATATCCCGACACCAGCTACCTTAATCCTGGGTCATATTTTCTACTGCGAAATGGCGGCTTTAGGCATCAATTTATTGGTGGAGATGTGACAACGTATGGACCACATCATGCTGAAAATAGAAAATTAAACACTGATACTACAAGAAGTAATAAAACAATTAGTTCAGCAGAATCAATTCAATTTTTAAGTCAATCTGAGTTTGGCGTTGTAGAGTATCCCGGTCAGCTGGGTTTGGTTTATGGCTTGAATGCACCATCAGTATTTTCTCCCACCTCCTGGCGCAGCCATTTGTTCGTTGATTTTGCTGGTCTTAATACAATAGTTAGAGAACCGCTTTCTTCATCAGCTAATTCTCTCGGTCATGAAAGTTTTACTATCACCCAGGGCTCATCGCCGCACATCGGCTGGATCAATTATATAAACGATGAGATAGTCGCGGGCCCCTTTTTGGGAGGCTCTGGCCACGCGCAGGCCGGCAAGGACCTCGCAGGCCTGTCGGGCGATGGCGCCGGCCTAGTTTTAAATTCTATCATTCTTAATCGTCAAGGTCCATATGGTTGGCCTTCTTGGAAACAAACAAGGGGTGGCTCACATCCAGTGATGAGACATCACAGAAAGAATAACACTTTCTCAATTGTTCGTAGGGGGACAAGCTTTAACGTTTCATCCTTGATGGATTATCACTTTTCATTCCACCCTGCTGAGCAGATAAATGTTCCAAATGCTAATAAGGATGGCACTGGCTCTGAAACAGGTGCTGTGCCGGTCACCACAAAGACTAGTGCAAGAACGGTTGAGAATTATAAAGATATTTTTGCAACAAATCGCTTTAATCCATTAACCCTGACAAAACATAGAATGAAGCGCCCAACTGATTCTGCTTTTGCTGAGCTTGGAACTTTGATGATTCGCGGCAATGCTACAAGTCAACTTGTCGAACATCAGATGTGGAACGCTGACGAATATTATTACAACGTTGCAACTGATCCCTCTCAGGAGTTGGGTCTTTTGCAAGAGAGATTCTCTGAAGAGGGGGATGCAACTGAAAACTTTATTTTTGATGTGGATTCAATACAGTCAATAAGAGAAGTTATGCATGGTTCAGTATCCTTAAGGGTTTCATTTCAGAATGAACTAACAACTTATGCAAATCCAGAGATTATAAAAGATTTAAATGTCGATGAAATCAAGCCCCATCGATTTGATGCTATTTATGAAACTTGGTTCCCAGAATCTACCGCGCAGAATAAGGATAGAGAGTTAAGAGAGCTTAATTATATCGAAACGATATATCCAAGAGAAGAAAATACGTTCACAAAGAATGCAAGAACAAGAGAAGGTTTTGTTTTTCATGGGTACCCAACAGCTGTAAGAGCAGATAGAACATATACCAGAGCACCAGAACACAAAACCCCAACCAATGATAACGTTATAGGAGGTTGGAGTGATAACACGTCCTACCGCCATACAACGATTCAAAGGCCGGATTATTGGCAATACAGATATACAGTTAGTGGAACCTTTGCGGACATGAGTCCAATGGTGCTACCAATAATAAAAACTTACAAAAAATCTATTTCCGTCCCCGGCCGCCACCAAATCTGGCCAGAACGGATGCTTAATACGGAAATAAATGAAAAAAATCATTTTCAACATACTTTTTTTGGTTCGTATCAATACATCAATGCAAGACAAATACATGATGACTCTATTTCCCTAGGCGACCTCGATTACACAGCACTTAGTCTCACTGCCATGACAATGAGTTCCTGGCCACTGGATGGACCTTTGATGGACCCTGTAGAAATACAAAATACCTGGGGAGGAAATTACACGGGCATCGCCCAGATCCACAGCTGGGGTCTCCGTGGCCCGTCTTCAGGCTACACTCTAAAGACTTGGATGAGAAACCGGATGGATCAGCGCTCTGATAGTGCAGGTTCGCTTAACAAAGGCGGCGGCCAAGGTGGCCGCGGCCAAGGGATGTTCCAAAACGATTTTGGAAATTGGCCATGCGGACTTAATTTAATTTATGGCACCCCGCCTCCGTCTATTGTTTATAACAGGAAGATACCTCAAACTGCTTACATCCGAGCTGCGGACGCCGGCACGGCCGGAGAAGAGTACCTCGCCGGCGAGGCAATCTGGTCCGCGGCAGATAACAAGCCAAAGCCGTTTTTCAACTCTTATGAAGAGTATAGAGACGAGATGCGCAGAGTGGGACAAGATCACTCCATTGTTCCCGAATTCAGAATTAGTGAGTATGTTGAAAAGTTTTTCGATTTGGACTCTTTTTCAGATATAAGTTGTATTAAAGATGACTTTTTATCACTGACTGGAGCGATACATCAACATTCTTCGGGTGATATACAAGTTGGATCTCAATTTTTTAAGACTTATGGTACCTCCGATTTTATGAAATATTTCGGAGTAGTAACAGAGCGCTTAGACGTTCAGGAAAAGTTTGATAAGCCTTATGCCGGAGGAATGGTTCCGACAAAACTAACACTTAGGTGCCAGGCAGTTAAGAGGTTTTTACCCTATCGAGGCTTTTATCCGGCAGAGCGAATTATGCAATTGGGTGAAATATTCCATGATAATTACTTAAAGAGCGGGTCTTACTCTGCAGCACCAAACAGTTATATCACTGGTGGCCTTCCAAATCATGCAAGATATAACTTGCTAGATCATAGAATAAGGGCCTCGAAGCAGCAGGCAATGAAACTAATATTCGGCCCGGGCATTTTAATGAACTCAATCAAGGCCGGCCTCGCAGTTGATTATCCCATGTTACCAATAAGAGATGTCGGCCCAGGCCAAGGAAAGAGTCAGTTTGTTCCGGAAGGTGGAAACCCCTTTCCCGGCGCGACTGGTGATTATTGCCTCACTAATATATTGGCAACTGAATGGATTCTCACCGAATCCTGCCAAATGGCCTGTTTCGCCGACGTCGCCCATACGCATATTTGCTCAGGTTCAGCCACCGAAAAAATTGCTGACCTTACAGGTACTGATTATTTGTATCAATTTAAAGGTGTTATGGGTGACCCAGTAGTTTCACTGACGACAAGCGGCTCATCCGATTCTTCGACATGGCACTTTATGAGCAGCCTAGGAACTATTTATACCGCCGGATTCACAGGGTCGTTATTAAACAGAACAACAGATGAAGGCATACCTAGGTTACATGGGGGTGTCTATTCTTATGATGTTGATAATCCCTACTACATAAGAGATGAAAAGAAGGGAATTTTATCAAGGGTGCCCAATAATTTTATAGTAGAGGATTTCCCGGCCGACTCAAACCTACAAGAACCGATAAAGCCGGAGACATACACCCTTTATTATGGCCCGCAAGTATGTAACGCTTTCTGGTACTTGGGCTTGCCTGAAGGTAGTGGCTAATCCCTTGAGTGTTCGTATTGGGTAAATTTTGATTTTGGAAAAGGAATTTTATTATGGCAAGTAACAGAAAAGCACGTGGATCACATTTTAGATTTGCCACAGCATCAATGCCGATAAAAAGGTATACGTTTGATAATATACTAAATATCGAATCCATGTTTGACGAAAGGCTTTATGATAACGAGCCTCATACATCTGCTAGTTTGTTGTATGGTAATAGGCTCTTCAATATGGTAATTGAAAGGCCGTTTAGATTTGGTAATCTTAACGACTATAGTGTCCCGCGGCAACTTCAATTAGATTTTAGCACGAATGCTGCAGCATTCACTTACGCAATGCTCCCCTTTAGATCTGCATTTAATAATTTTGCAGCAGAAACAGTTTCCTTTTTCTTAGAAGATGAAAGCCTTCAAACTCTCGTGTCACCTCCGGTAAAGGCACAACTTGTTGCCGATAAACAATATAAGATGAGGGTATATATAGAGAATAATAACTTTATGATGTATGATAGACATTCTGCTTTTGGGCCCCCTTGTGATGCAAACGACACAAAAAGAATTATACCCATTACGGACGGCGGAACTGAACAAATGGACGGCTCCACTGTCAAATATTCTTATACAACTCATACAAAACAACACGGACACATGCCATACGTCCCGCCGTATTTGGACCAAAACGCGATGCCATATGTGGAATTAACATTTACACCACCAGAAACAAGGTTTTATTCCGCACCAGAGATTGTTAATAACTTAACAGCTTCCTATCAAAATTTTAGTTTATTCTTAAATGCGGATTCCCCGAGCATAGATGTTGGAAAACTGAACTATTCTGCTTCTATGGGCGTGGGTGCCTCCTTGAATTTTAATACAATTGTAAAGTTAGATCGTGATAAATATCACCGTCAAGATCCCTTTGGCACGACCAAAGCTAGTGCTGTAACAGGAGAAGATAGCGACTTTGCAGATTTCGGATACAGGTGGGTAATCCAGCCCAAATGGGAAACCCCCATACATGACTTTGCTGATGCGGAAACAACAGTGATAGCTAATGTAAGTGCTAATAACGATGATATCGTTGCCGGTGGTCAAACTACAATGAAGGTTAAAGGTTCGCCGTATCGTGAGCGTGGCTCATGGAATGATTATTTTATGTTAAATGCCACAAGCTCAATAAATATGGTGACTTCTTCAACGGGAATGTGGCATCAATACGGAGTACCCACTACAGGAAGCAAAGGGTATTATTTAAGAATACAAGACCAGGGAGCTTACGGCTTAGCATCAGCAGTTGGATTCTTAAAAGAACAACCAAGAACTCAACTCGACCCTAGAAAAAAGAAAGGTCTATTAAGGCAATCCACCAGCACCAGAAAGACTATTAAACTAGGTCAATTGGCATTTGAAAAAACAGTAAAAGAGGCGGTTCTTGCAATACCTTATTATACGACCAAGGATTGCAAAGTTAAATTTTTTGAGTTGAATAAAAAACACTTTGCTAAGGCAAAAAAATTAAATAATCGAGCTTTGGATGACTACATCACGCAAGCATCTACAATGGCAGACAGGGATGATATTTTCGCATTGATAAAAGATTACGAAAGAAAGTCGTCGATGGCAGGGACAAATGCAGTAGATAGTATCGCCTATCAGTTAAGAATGATGCAACGATATATTTTGCCACCTTCTTTTGACTTTTTGGCAATAGAAGATATTGAACCGTTTATGATATATTTCTTTGAATTTAATGCAAAGTTAAATGCAACTGATTTATCAAATATGTGGCAAAATTTATACCCAGAAAGTCCAGAATCCACAGCGCATACACAATATTCTAATCCAATGACATTCAACAATCCAGACTCTGTTTATTGTTCTCATATCTTAGATTCTACTATTCTCAATATTATGGGCGCCGGCGGCAATCATTCGACTTATGAAAGTCCAAGAGAATTTTTAGAGAAGGAAGTGAGGTGGATTGTTTTTAAGTGTAAGTATAGGGGAATTAGTGATTATCAATACTTGGTAAAAAAGTCTATTGACCCTATACATCATTTTGAAAGATTTCGCCAAGGTGGCAAGAGCGTGGTTGATATTATAAATGGCCAAGCCGGCTTTAATTCTAGGGTAGCATATAACTGGCCTTATGATTACTTTTCTTTTGTAGAACTAATTAAACTTGAAAGTAAAGTTGATTTTTATGGGCTAGGATATAAGCAGTAATGGGCTTTTTTAACAAGAAAGAAGAAGTTATTGATATAGAGCTAACGCGCTTCGGCAGGAGTCTTCTCGCCCGCGGCGCATTTAAGCCCGTGTATTATCAATTTTTCGACGACGATATAATATATGATTTATCTTATACAGGAAAAGAAGAGATCCAAAACGATATAGAGCAAAGAATAAAAGACGACATTAGATTAAAGAACCAGTATTTGACAACAGGAATAGAGACAAGTTATGATTATCAGTCAGAACTAATCAAACAAGAAAAGAGAGGGGTCTTTAATCAAATATCTAGATATTCAGACCCTATAGAAAATGATAGAATATTAAAGTACCCTTTGGGATCTTGTAATCTTGGAACTCAGACAGCTCCAAGTTTTTCGCTTAAAAGCTATGGCGCCCCTATAACAGGATCTTTAACATATTTACACAGTAGCGGAGAAGTATTACACACAAGCGGAGTCATAAACAGTACCCCGCAAATAACAATAAACCCAGAATATACTTATATTGTAGATAGAACAGAAACAAACAATACGGCACCACCGGTTTTACCTAGTTCTTTTATAGACTTAACAACTGATGTTGTCACATTTACTGATAATAGTAAAATCAAAAAACATAAAGAAGATTTAGTAATAGACGTTGAAGAATATAGTACGCTTTTTGGTGATGAAAATTTTGAAATAGAAATATTAAAAGAAACTAGCAAAGGTTCTGGTGTATTTATACCAATAGATGACAGAGAAGAGATATTTAAGTTTTTTAACATTTACGTCGACGATGCGATAGATTTGATAGAGTTACAAGAAAAAGATAAAAACACTAATGTTTAAGCAGGAGACAGATTAATAAATGTCCTTAATAGATAGTTTTGACATATTTCCAGTATTGAGAACAAAAAGGATTGTTGTTGGTCAAGACAAGATAACAATCCAATCATTTCTATCAACTAAAGATAATAATGATAGTTCATCTTGGATTGGCAGCAGTCGTTTTAAGCAATATATAAAGATATTCTTTCTCTTGGTGCCTGAATCTCAAAAGAACTCCGCGTTGCGAATGATGAATCCAGAAACTAGGTTTTCATCTCAAAGTGATCTTACTGCTCTAAAGAACAGCTATGAAATGGCAGAGATCTCTTTGTCTGAAATACTGCAACAGGATTATGTTGGTTCGGTATCTGATATCGACTCCTTTAATGGAACCATGGTTAATAATCTTTACTTTGAAGTTGATATTGATGCTCTGCCAAAGGCAACGATGGCGCATTTTATATTTGGCTTTGTTCACTTGGACATGCAAGCCCTCGCGTCTGAATACCAAGTTCCTGATGGATTGTTGGGCTTGGGAGGCAACGCGACGTTCGATGCTCTTTTCGAAGTAAAGAGTGGAAGGTTGAGAGTGCCAAAGACGGTTGATATTTTATATTCCCTAGACGGGACACCGTATTTTGGACCCGCACATTATCATTCGCCGTCTAAACCGGGCCCAAAGGTCGGAGGGATTGAATATGTGGGTTGGATGGCCGGCTATGCTGACCATCCAGATTCCATGGGCCCACCCCTTAATTCTAAAAAGGTTTCATACATAAAAGTCTCCGCCCCGGGTCACATTGATGATGAAGGGTTTGCATCTGGCTTCAATGGTTCTATGCCGTATGAATTTTCAACATTAGATGCCACTTCCGAGTCAACCGGTGGAGATCTTGCGAAGCAGGTGCGAAAATTGCAAGTTACTGACAACAGTATATTATCGTTCTCTGACAATATAGACAAAGCTAGGAATGCAAAAAAGCGAGCATGTTTGTATTATTCTCAATTAAATAAATCTAATATTTTAATTTCGGCAGTAACTCATTTTATCAGAGTCGAAACAGCTAATGAAACAACTAACGATGGATTAACAATACCTATCAGATCAGCTGAATCTCACCATGGCGTAGGTTTTAGTTTGGAGTATGGGAACCTTCTTTCTTTAAACTCGCCTTTAGGGTGGCTTTTTGAATATCACCTCTCAGCAGACAAGCCTAATGCAAGTTTAATTGAGGAGTTTGTAGATCGCACCAAACATTTAAGATTTAAAGTTAGCAGAGTAAGAATGACAAACTCACCAACTAGTGCAAATGCAGCAGGTGTTCCAGAGTATGAAATTCACGAAACCGAAAGAGAGCCTACTTGTTTAATAGATACTGCTGACAACATACTGGGCTCTACTCCTAGGGTTTTGTTAAAAAAGGAAACAAAATACGCATACATGCAAGAGTTGAATCTAAGACAAGATCCATCGGAGATTGGTAAAAAATTTTATAGATCATTTCTTTTAAAGGATTTCGACTTATATAACAATGTTAATTTCGGGAACTATAAGTATGTGTTAGATATGGATATAATCGATGGAATAAAAAAGACAATAAAAGAAAGATTTACCGCCTTCAAAACAGCTAGAATTGGCTTAACAGAGTACGCGAGATATGCAAACATTCCTAGTAAATATACAACAACCCAAGAGAGATCGTTCATCCTTTCAGTAAAAGAGCAGTCCCTAGGTCAGCATGATGATAACTCTGAAGACGGCATCGCGAGAAGGTCGGAAAGTGTCGAAAGCAAAGAGGAATTAGTGTCAGTGGGTAGTTTTGATCCTATGAAAAATGAATATACAAGCAAATTTAGGCAATCGACAGAAAGAAATATGGAGACGAAAATAAATAGCATAATCGATACTTTTGTATCGTGTTATGAAATAATCTTTAAAGGTTCCGGGGATTTAGAAACTTTGAAAGAAAACTTGCGCAACTTAATACACCCCTCTTCTGTTCTTCCTGGGGGAATAGAAAGATTTACAGATATGTGTAATAGGTTGGAGTCAGCTGTAAATCAAATCGCAGTCGATGGCCAAATAGATGTTAGTGATGAGATAGTTAAAAGTATGACCGGAGATGCAGAGGCAGATATTAACACAGCATCAATTTTAAGGAGTTTGTCTCCAAATTTAACTCCTGGAATTATAAGTTTGTCCGCACAAATCCCAGAAGTTGTGACAGCTCTTACGGGTGCAGAAATATTGTATGAACCTCCGATAAAAACTCAACCTCAGCCGCCTCCAATTAGTATGGCAGCCACCGCTGCAACTGCAGTTGGGACGATCGCTACCGCACTCGTCACAGCACAACAAAATCAACAAAGTTATTACGGAGACTTAAATAGGACACCGGCTATTGCAACATCGATACACACATGTTTTCCATCGACAATTGTCCCAGCTGTCTCGATCGCTCCAGCTTTTTATTTTACAGTAACCGCAAATCAAGCCGTTAGGTTTCCCGCTGTTTCTTTAAACCCTGGGATCACAGCTACAAATAGATATAATTCTCTTTCTGCACAATTAATGTCGACATTGCATGATCAAAGCGACACTAAAGGATCTTTGACTCCTAAAACTAGCGTTTTTAAGCCCGATTCTTTGACAGGAAAGCAGTCGCTAGAGAAACAGCTAGGAGCAACAATAAGCTATAGTTTGCCAAAGTCAAACCAAAGACTAAAAAAGGCCCAACAAAGGAAAGAATCAAACACTCCTACAAAGCTTAGGTCACCGGAAAAACTAAGCCTAGAGTTAGAGAAGGTTCTTTGCGAAGCCGCACTGAAAGAACCAGAAAGAAAAGAATTTATAAAATCAATAACAAGCGAATATAAGTCGAATGTACTTACGATAGATTTGCTAGGGAGCATACATGATGATATGCAAAAAATTAGTAATGATTTAAATACTTTAACTAATATATCAAAAGGAAGTAGAGATTGGAAATCAATCGCAAACACTGGCAAGGATCAGGTTTCCAAATCAGTTAAAGCTGCTGATAAAGCAAAGGGATTATTCGAGGAAAATAAACTAGAACCCCTAGAAATACAGCCAGGCAAAAAGTCTGGAGTTCCGATAAAACAAGCTCCAGTAGCGGGCACTATTGCATTGATACAATATGTACCTAAAGTTGCGGGCAATAATTTGGGCGTTCTTGTTAATAACGTTTTTTTAACATCTTAAAGGTGAGTAATATATTATGTCTATAACAGACCCATGTAAAGATTTAGATTTAGAGCCTTTGGCCGAAGTGGCAGAGACTGTCCCGGGTCAGAATACGCCCCCGACTATTGATCCAGATTTAGACGAGGTTCAACAAGCGCAAGTCCGAGTCGAAGCGTTTTACGTTTCGGAAACAATCGACCCCCACGAGCCAGTGAACAGCGCAGATAGAACTATATCGATGGTTAATGAAGAATACTTTATATCTTCACCGATACCTCAACCGGCTGAAGGAATCAGAACGGCCACCGCGATTATAAAAAGCAAAAGATCTACACTGCAACAACTGGAAATGGATTATTTCCGAGCTAGCAACCTCAGTATGTGGTATCAGGAAAATCCTTTAAAATTTCTTAACACTTTGAATGGTGATGAAGACGAAAGAAGAGATCTTGGAATACCTTTTGATGTAAAGATGGGTGCAACTCGTACCGATGATTCTGCCACAAATTTAGATTTTATTACAATGTTCGATGTCACTTTAGATGCATATTGGACTAAATTTAAAACAGAAAATTATCGAGATTTTAGAAACCAGCCCGGTATATTTTTTGATGTTTATATGTACGGCAAGTCATCTGCATATTATGACGAGAATAAGCATAGAGAATATAGGTTTGGCTTATTTAATACAATGCCCTATTATTGCGATTCTGTTTTTGAAGCAGGTCTGCCGATATCAGAGAAGGAGACACAGAACCTTCACTCTCCTGGCTTTAATGTAGTTGATATTTCTTTATCTGAAAATAGAGTAGTATTATCGGACAAGCTTGGAAACGAAGTTAGAGACGAATATCAAATACCGTCATTATACGAGATTTTTAATAAAAAAAGTAAATCAAAAAAAGCAGACAATGATACGGTTCTAACACCAAACAACTCAGAACAGGAACAAGCACCATCAGAAACTGTGCACAAATTTACTAGCGATAAGGTGGAACTATTCACAGAGGCAAACTCCGAGCTAGAATATACTGCAGCAAACTCGGTATCTATTGCGATAAATACAAAACAGGATAATACAATTGCACAATTTTTAAGAAATACAAAAATGGATCGCCATTTGTTAGACTTAATATCTCCGATAAATAATGATTGGCCGGCCCGTGATAGAGTGTTTGCTCAAGTTAATGACGAGACGATTTATTATAAGAATTCTGCCCCCAAGGAACAAACTCTAAACGATCGCTTTCGATCAGGCATAAGAGGCAGAACATGGATGAACTTTGAACAAAAGCTAAAACATCTATCCTCCACAGGAGGAGGTTACGCCTCAAACCAAGCTCAATATCCTTTAGGACATTACGGAGATGACAAGCCTGAAAGATTATTAAAGTTCGAAGATGCGATCTCAAGCCAAATATTTTTAAACGACCTCAGAAAATATGTGAAGCAGAATAACCTTACAAGAACATTCGCAGAGATTTTAGAAGGGAAAAAAGCACACTCAGAAATTGTAGCTTATCACGTCGAAAAAATAAATGCAAATACCAACGAAGTTATGCAAGATTTTTATTTTTCAGATAGTGGAGAAGTTTTGGAAATAAACTTTATAGACACACAAATCATTACCGGTAAAAAATACATCTATAGAGTTAATGCAATTAACTTTGTAATTGCAACAGACTATGCATATAGACTTCCCAATACAACACCTTCTGGCGAAACACAGGTGGCACAAACGGCGCCATCAAGTGCAGGAGGTGATAGATTTGTTGCAAAAGACGAAGCAGATGAAAACCAATATACAATAATAGAGATTATTTATGATCAATTTAGTGGCACCCCGATAAAAGCAACAGTCAGAAAACCGGATGGTACAATTGCAGTAATAGAGTATACAGATGAAGAGGCAGCAGAATTACTAGAAGAAAAAGAAAAAGAGGCTGATAATTCTGGAAAACAAGAGAAGAAAGAAGAGGGCACAAGTTCTCCGTCTCCTGGCCCAACATTGCTTAAAACCAAAGTTACTGTCTTGTCGAACACTCGATTCAATATAATAGAAACACCTTTTTTTGAAAAACAAATTACAGTTTTTGATAAGCCCCCTATGTTCCCTCAAGTCACGTTTCTCCCATATCAAGGGAAAGATGATAAGATATCGGTTTTATTGCAATCGAATGCCGGCCGGGTCACAGAAGAGGTTGTGAAAATAAAAGAGACAGACAGAGAAGTCCATGATTTTATGGCAGAAAATCAAGGAAAAACCGCCCAAGATAAATTAGGTTTTGGGTCTGATAGTTTGCCAACACAATTTGAAGTTTTGGTTTTAGATTATTTGCCAACTAGTTATCAAGATTTTAAGAATTCTAGATCTGTTCGCACAGTCGCAACAGGAAAAACAGGTTTTGTATCTTTCTCAGTTGAACCCAATAAACAATATTATTTTTGCTTCAGAGCCATCGACGATGGCGGAATTTCAAATCCCACAGAGGTTTTCCGCGCCCGAATGGTTAGCTATCAGAATGGTATATTTTTAGATATGGAGGCGATAGAATTGAGGAAGCCTAGAAGTTTAGATCCGATGTATTTTCAAAAAATAATCAAAATAGAGCCAGCATTTAGACAGCGCGCTCTCGCGTTTCCCGATATTGATTTAGATAATGTAAGTCCAGAACAGCTAAGAGATTTCTACGCCAGCGCTCCAAGTATAGATAATTTCGAAATAGGCCACCCTATAGAACGAAATCTAGAAACAGGAGAAGATAAAGGCAAAGTTTGGGATAAGAATTTTAAGCTAAGGATTAAATCAAAAACAACTAGTAAAAAAATAGATATTAATTTTAAATTTAAAAGAGAAAAAAAATTAGTTTTAAACGCTGAACAGGAGACTGTAAAGGAAGTTATGAAATTGCAAAAACAGATCAGAAAAGCCACCGGAAAAACTGAGCCACCAAAAGAGGCGGTGATTGGTGTTGTGTCTGGCCGATCGGGCCCGGTCATTAGAAGAGATCAATACGGTAACATGATAGATGAGGACGGTAACATTATAGGATAGCAAAGCGAACAGTAATTGTAAGTCTTGTTAGTAAAATAAAATAGAATTATTAGAGGTAAAATACTATTTATAATTGATTTTGTGTAAAAAGGAGTATATTAATGGCATTTTTAGATAACTCGGGCGATATTATATTAGACGCGGTTCTCACCGACGCCGGCCGCCAAAGATTAGCAAAAGGAAATTTTAAGATTGTTAAGTTTGCTTTTGGTGATGAAGAAATAAATTATGGTATATACAATTCTTCACACCCAAGTGGATCCGCCTTTTATGATCTTGAAGTTATGCAGACGCCAATTTTGGAAGCCTTTACCAATAACACATCTCTTATGAAGAGTAAGCTGGTTACAATCAATAGAAACAATATATTATATATGCCGACATTCAAGTTAAGTGACGGAGGCACCGGCCAAAAAATAGCTGGTAACATGTCTGCAAGAACAAGTTTTAGTTTGGAAGGTTACATTTTGACTGCTGATTATAACACGACAACAAATGGCAACGCTTCGAACATAGGTCGTTCCAAAGTGGGGGTTTTACTGGGTGACGATTCACCATATGATTTGTGCAAAGGCATATCGGTAGATACAGGAATCCAAGGAGATGCATCATCTTCGGGCTTGAGCATTGTTGATGAAATGCCTGCCGATCTGTTGGAAACAGCGTTCTTGGTAAGAGTAGATCATCGCTTGATAAGGTTAAGTGAGTATGTTGGCTCCGGAGAGTTACCAGCGCTAGCACCACAATTTGTGGATGATGATTCTATGGCTACATATTATTTTGCTTTGGGCGACAATACCAGAGGAACAGTATATGGTCCCAGAGCAAATATAAGAAAGAGGAAGAAAATCAGTAGAACTATGGACTCGGACGCTTTAGATCGTGCAAAAGAAGTGGAGCGTTTCGACGGCCCACTCGGCACTGTTCTGAGTATCCGACCTAAAGCTGCCCCCAATATAAGAAATTCTATGTCCTTATTCAATAAGTTTGGTAATGATTCTTCCGCTGCAATATCTTTATTCGACGGATCCGGCGCATCTATTGCCAGTTACAAATACATAGACACTAGTATAAATGTTGTAGGTGTTACGACAGGGCAGTCGATTGATGTACCGATAAGAATAATAAAAAAGGTTTAACATAAGTTAGGAGAACATAATGGCCAATACATTTTTTAAAAGTTTAGGGGAATCAGAAAGAGCCCACTCCAGAACGCTTCTTCACGAGGCAATCCCAATTACAGGTACATTGGTTTCAGGCACCTATGCAGAGTCTGCAGGCACTGACACTGTAGTGAGAGGGAATAACATTAAAACATTTACTCACGGTATGTTTCAGTCTGTATATGACTATCCATGTGTTAGTTCATCGGCAAATCATTTATTTGATCTCACGTGTGGTATAGTCAGAAAAATTCCCAACACTGGCTCTATGGCGACTTCCTTCGAGGGCGTATACGAACATGCTGATCAACTGTATGAAAGAGTCGTTACGGGTTCTGGTTTGGGTCAAGCAAACAAAAGAGTCAATATATACAATCAAATGGCTCAGCAACTACTCGGCTATGATTCAAACGGCGACATAAGAGTGTTTGACAGAGACGGAAATTTTAACGATTCAGACATTACATCCGATGCCGACGGCAGACGCGGTGCCTTTGGGCGCTTGCAACAAAAAATTCTAGATCCAGTTTTCATTAATTTTTCCAGACTGCTTGTTAAGGATGAAATAAAGAAAGGGTCATTTCAGTTCGATTATGGTGTCGGCCGTTATGACAAGACAACCGCATTGCCTCAAGGACCCAAAGGTCCTCAAATAAGAATTTCTGATTCGGGTGCAGAGTCTAGCTATAAAATTAATTCACCCGCCGGCGAGTATGGAATTTTAAAAGCATCAGAAATAAGCGGAGACACAATTTGGCATATACAAATTTCAAATTCTGCCAACGGTGGAACTGGATTAAATGTTGGTTTAATATATTATCAAGCAGGAATTGTGGTGCTGGACCACTCAAGATTACACAACGTTGGTGGGTACAACGCGGCCTCACCATCCGATGATCCCGTCGGCGGATATATCGACGCCCAACGTGATATGGACGGCTTGTTAAGCGTAAATGCAGCAATGAATTTGACCAGCTCAGCCACGAGATACCCTACAGATGGTGTCGCGCTTAATGCACCGATTCAAAATTTGCTTGCATCTGGTACAATAAATGATATGTGTGATAATTACCGTCACAGAATTTGTAATATACAGTTCAACAATACAACAGAATTAAATTCTACTATTTATTTTTGCAGAGGAAATCACAATGAATTTAATTATAGTTCTAATCCTACGTACTTAACTGGGTCACAAATAAGAGTCAAAGGCGGAGAGTATGATGCTCTACCCAGATCCTATGTTACGACTGTGGGTATGTATTCTGCTGACAATGAATTGTTAGCTGTTGCAAAGCTTTCTGAGCCTTTGCGCAAAGACCCTACTAATGAGCTAACTCTGAGGGTTAGACTGGATTACTAAAAATGTCTTTCAAGAAGTTTAAAACAAGGGACATTGTTTACAGCACAATTGTCGCAAAGCCCGAGTTTAACTTCATAATCAACAACAACAATGTATATCTAAATTACGAAGAAAATTTTAGCGGTAGCTTTGAAAACAATGTAAAACATATGGAACAGGGCAATGTTAGTTTATACGAGCTTAATATTAATCGCCCCGCAAATTCCCTGGTTAGTCAATTTGTTTCAAAAGATACAACAAGGTATGCGTTTAGATCTATTAGTGCAACACAATTTGATGATTCAAGCCAGTTTTCCAATGGAGACACTCTGACTCACACCTTGCCTTTAACAGCCTCGATTAGTAGAATATACATCGACACCGGCCAAGAGTTTGATGAAAATACTTTTTCTGCACAGGGCGCTGGGAATCCATCTTTTGCGGCAGATAACAAAAAATATATTCGGGCTTTAAAAAATGTCATAAACACTCAAAACCCCTTGACAAAAACAGCCGTTAAATATAGCACCTTGGGAACCAGCAAGGTTAACATGATTTGTGTTCCATCTATATTTTATGGATCTGAAATGATAAAAGAGACGGTAGAATTGAATTTTTATGTGACCGGATCTTTAACATCTCAAGCAAAAGATATTTACGGTAACGGAGAACTGATATCAACTCATGGAATTCATTCCGGGTCACAAATTGGCATGGTATTATACAATCAAGGGATTATGCTATTGACAGGCGCCTTGGCCCAAAACAGTACATATCAAGATAAATACCTAGCACCCGGGAGTAACTCTGCACCCAATTGGCTATCTTTCGGAACCGGCCTTGATATGGTGGGAACAAAAATTACCCATGGCGATGTAATTGATTCCTCGTACGAAGTAAAGTTTAAGGGAACCAATAAGATACCGACAATTACAATGCTAGCCCACGCCGACGCTTCGGAATTTAACTACTCTAATAACCCAACGTTTATTGACAAAAACAATAAAGCATCAGGTAGTTTAGACCAAGCAGGGTTTATAGAGTCTCCTGGCCAAATAAAAAATGTTAAGAATTCTGGATTTACTGGTTATGATTCGAGATTTGAGAACGTAACATATATTTCGAAAATAGGAATATATGATGAACATAAAAACTTAATAGCCGTCGCGTCATTGGCAAATCCTGTAAAGAAAAGTGAATATAAAGATTATATGTTTAAGTTGCGGCTGGACTTTTAGTGTCTCCCGCTCATAGAAAGATAAAACTTTTGTCTGTTAAGTTGGGATCTTTAACATCAGAACTTGCCGTTGCCAAGGAAATATTTAACAGTGCAGCAAAGGAAGTTGATACTATCTATCAGAATAAATTTTCAACTTCGGCCGAAAATTTAGAAGACATCAAAGAAGATGACGAACCAGAGAGCGATAAGATCAGGCAAGTTGCAAAGCCTGATCCAAATCAACAATCCCATCAACGTCCGCCAACCCCTGGCCCAACACCAGAAGAAATAAGCAAAAAGAAAGTAGAGCAGGATAAATCAAAGGATCCTGAAGTTAAAAAGCTTTTTAAAAAAATCGCATCAAAAATACATCCTGACAAAACTAGTTCTTTGGAGGGGGAAACTAAAAAAGAAAAAGAAGCTCTTTTTAAAAAGGCTATCGCTGCCATGGAAGACGATAATTTGGTCACTTTAGCAGATGTCGCCCTAGAATTGGGAATAGACATACCAGTTGTCCCGGAGGCAAAAATAAAATTAACACAACAAAAAATAAATGATATCAAAAGGCAATTACATATGATAGAATCAACATTGGTGTGGAAATGGTATTTTTCTGAAGATGAAGAAAAAAAAGAAAACACTTTAGAGAGGTTGTTAAAAATATTATATGAAAAAAATTCTAGGACTTGATATATCAACATCTATTACGGGAGCTTCTATAATAGAAGATAATAAAATAATCGAAAGCTTCATTTGGGATACTAGAAATAAGCGAAAGTTTCCTACTTTATATGAGAAAGCCGACCTTTTAAAGGATGATTTGTTGAAAATTAAAAAAAACCATAACATAACAAATATATACGTTGAACAATCCTTGCAATCTTTTCGTAGTGGTTTTTCCTCTGCTCGTACATTATCGACACTTTCTCGCTTCAATGGTATTGTATCATGGCAATGTTATGAAATTTTCGGAATGAAGCCGGAAATGATAGCAGCAACTTCGGCCCGAAAGGTTGCTGGGGTTAAAATTCATCGCGGAGAAATCGCCAAAGAAAAAGTGTTGCAATTTGTCCTTGACAACTACCCTCAAATTACGATAGAATATACAAAACATGGAAATCCCAAACCCGGGACTTATGACATGTGTGACAGTATTGTAATTGGATTAGCGGGGTCAAAACTTGTCGGACAAGCTGAAACTACTTAAAAAAGCCCTAGGGCGATGCTGGTCAAACGGAGAAGAGCACCTTTTTCATTGTCCAAAGTGTAATCACCACAAGCTAAAGCTTTCAGTTAATCCTGAAAAGGGAGTGTTTAAGTGCTGGATATGCGATTACTCTGGAACAAAAATATCTCCACTGATCCGGCGGTATGCTCCGTCTTATTATGCGGACTGGAGACTACTAGAAGGAGAAGTTGATCTTTCCAAATATGACACGATCTTCGCAGAAGAAATAAAGCCTCCACCACAAATTATTGATTTACCAGAGCATTTTCAGACTTTAACAGGAAAAAAGACCCCTGTCAAAAGGAAGGCTTTAAATTATATGTATGCGCGAGGATATACCGATCTGGATATTCTCAAGTGGAAAGTTGGGTTTTGTAACTATGGTGAATACAAGGACAGAGTAATCGTTCCATCTTTTGACCATCTCGGAAATCTAAACTTTTTTATCGCTAGGTCTTACGCAGACGATTGGGCCAAATACAAAAATCCTCAAGTTAGTAAGGACATTATTTTCAATGACTTAAATATCGATTGGGATGATGATATACTTTTAGTAGAGGGCGTGTTTGATGCGATGAAGTGCAAAAATGCAATCCCCCTGCTTGGTTCAACTCTGAGAGAGAAATCAAAACTATTTCAAAAAATATGTGACAGACAGCCAGATGTTTATATCTCTTTGGACGAAGATGCAAAAGATAAAGAGCTGAGAATTGCCAAAAAACTGAGAGAATACAATATATCTGTGAAGACGTTTTCGATAACACCTTTCGCAGACATTGGCGAAATGCCAAAGGAAGAGGTCGAAAAGAGGAAACAAAATGCGGATTTTGTTTCAGATTTGGACTATTTAAAATACAAACTTAATTTTTGAGGATTAAAATATGGAACTTACCAAAAGAAGACTTAAAGAAATCATAGCGGAAGAAATGCAACATCTTGCTGACACTGGGGATCTAAACATGATCACAGAAGCTGAGAAGAAAGCTTTCGCCATTATTCTTGAAAAGCTTACTTCAGATCAGCTAGAAAAACTTGGATTAAGGAGATTTTAATAACCAATGAAAAAATCAGACCTTATTAAAATTATAAAAGAAGAAATTAGAAATACCTTAAAAGAACTATATATGCTCGACGATCCAATTGAAGCAGGAGCACACCAGAACCTTCAAACAAGACTAAAAGACGGGGACCCAGATGAGATAGCTAAAGCAGTGCAATTTGTGAAAGATGTTGGCACCGGCCAAGGCGCCGCCGCCGCGGCCGTCTTGGGCGTACTTGGTGTCCCAGCTGCAGCGCTGCCGACGCAGTACGCCGTAGAGCGGGCCGCAGTCAACGCCGCAACACGAGCTTTTCGAGCAATTCCATCTGCCACTGCGAGAAAATCACTACATATCGCTGCAGTTGAGGCTTGGAAAGCCAGAAAACTAGGAACAAACAGTGAAGCTTTTAGGCAATTCCTGTATCAGACCAGCAAGCACGCATTCCCTAAATAGTTCTTGACGACCACATCAGATCCTGTTATACTAATCAAAACTACTCATGGAGAATAGATGAGATTTGCTCATATTGCGGATACCCATATCCGTAATTTAAAATACCACTTCGAATATAGAGAAGTGTTCAAACAACTTTATAAATCACTAAAAGAAGAAAACGTAGATTATATTATCCACTGCGGAGATATAGCCCATACGAAGACACAGATATCACCAGAATTCGTAGATATGTGTCGAGACTTCTTCGAGAACTTGGCAGCCATTGCACCCACCTATGTTATATTAGGCAATCATGATGGCAATTTGAGGAATGACTCTAGGCAAGATGCTTTATCACCGATTGTGAAAGCAATTAATTCACCAAATCTTATTTTGCTCAAAACCGCCGGAGAAGCAAAATTAAACAATCAGTTTTGCTTAAATGTTCTTTCTGTCTTTGATGAAGAGAATTGGATTGAACCTACAAACCCAGAAGCAGTTAATATCGCCTTGTATCACGGCGCGATAGACAAATCAAAGACGGATCAGAACTGGACCCTAGGCGGAGATCACAATATTGAAATTTTTGATGAGTTTGACTTTGCCTTCTTGGGGGATATCCACAAAACTCAGCAGCTAGATAAGGAAGGTAGAATCTGGTATGCTGGGTCGACCGTACAGCAGAACTTCGGGGAATCATTAGAGAAAGGTTATTTGCTCTGGGATATCCAAGACAAAAATAACTTTACCAATAAACTGATCACATTCAACAATCCTAAGCCTTTCGTTACAATCTCCTTGACCGAGAAGGGTAACTTGCCGCGACCGGTGCCTCCTTTGGGCGCGAGGCTTAGGATTGTATCTAAGAACAATGTCTCGCTTGAGAAGGTCCGAAAAGCAGTAGACATAGCAAAGTATAAGTACAAGCCTGAGTCGGTCACATACTTGAATAGAGCGGCAGGAAAGCAAGTTACAGTCCCTTCTGCCGATGGTATTGAAAAGAGGGACCTGAGAAGTATAAAGACACAAGAAGATCTCATTGCAGATTACCTAGAGGAATTCAACGCCTCCGAAGAAGTAATGAAACGAGTGTATGAACTCAATAAGAAATATAATACCCAGATTGAAGAGGGTGAAGACGTAATGAGAAATGTACATTGGTCGCTTCAAACTCTCGAATGGGACAATCTGTTTAACTATGGCGAGGGAAACAGAATTGATTTTACAAATCTTGAAGGCATAGTAGGCATTTTTGGCAAGAACTATTCAGGTAAATCTTCGATTGTTGATAGTCTGCTATATTCCTTATATAATACCACGTCTAAATCTATCAGAAAAAACCTAAACATAATCAATCAAAATAAGGATGAGTGCCGCTCTCGGGCAACAATTAAGGTTCACGATGAAGAATATATAGTGGAAAGGTCGTCTAAGAAGTATGTTAAGCGCCTAAAGGGAGAGGAAACGCAAGAAGCTAGTACTGATCTGGAGTTCTATAAGCAAGACCTGATTGGCAATAACACTAGCCTCAATGGAACATCCCGCCAAGATACAGATAAAAACGTAAGAAAATACTTTGGAACCCACAGTGATTTTCTAATGACTTCGATGGCCAGTCAGCTTGAGGCCTTATCTTTCATAAACGAAGGTTCAACTAAACGCAAAGAGTTTTTGGCGAAGTTTTTGGATTTGGAACTCTTTGATAAGAAGTTCAAACTGGCAAAAGAAGAGTCTGCTGCAACAAAGATAGCACTTAAGAGAATTGATCATATTGATTTTGATACTGAGATAAAGGGAATCAAAGGAGATATAGCTAAGAGTGGGCTTTCAATAGAGAAGAACAGGGCCCTTTGTTTGGCTCTAAAAGACAACACTGCGCTTCTAACAGAAGAGTTAGGACAAATCCAGGAAAAGATAGACTCAGTTCCGGCCGAAATCATCGATCCTGTTATGACCATGAAAGAAATAGAAGTAAAGAAGAATTCTATTTTGTCTTTGACTTCTAAAAAGACAGACTCTCTCAAGGCGTTAGAATCAGAAGAGGTTGTGTTTAAGAAGATTTCTGATTTCTTAGAAGGTTTTGATATCACTTCTTTTGAAGAGAAAAAGGAAATTATTGACTCCAAAAAAGACGAGCTTAGAAATTTTTTGCAAGAAATCAGAAAGAGTAGCGATGAAATCATCACCGGCAGAAAGAAGCAAGATCTTCTCTTGGAGGTTCCATGCGGGTCTCAGTACCCCACTTGTAAATTTATTAAAGATGCCCATTCCGCCATCGACCTTATTCAAATTACAGAAGTAAAACAGAGAGACTTATCACTTAATGTGAATCGTCTAGGGAAAGAGATTTCAGACTTATCACCAGAAGAGGTGGAATCTCATATTGAGAACTACAATCTTTTGGTAGAAAAGAGGAACAAGTTTGCGACATCGATAACCAGCAACCGCTTGACTGTGGAGCGAGCCGATAGTCTGCTGTTTAAAGAACAGGTGGAACTAGAGAACCTGCAGAAGAAAAGTGAAGAATACGAAATTAACAAGGAGTCTATTGAGAATCTTAAGGATCTGCTAAGAAAGCAAAGCGCTTTAGATGTAGATATTAAAAAAGGGGAAAAGGAATCTGCCCTGTGCGAAAACCGGATCATGAACCTCCACAAAAAGCATGGTTCCCTGGAACAGAAGTTGATACATATGCAACAGCAATTGGAAGAATACGAAACCTTAAAGGAAGACTTCGCAGCATATCACTTGCTGATGACTTGTTGTCATCCAAGTGGAGTTTCTTATGATATTATCAAAGAGAGACTTCCGTTCATAAATCAGGAGATTGCAAAAATCTTAACGAATATTGTGGATTTTGAAATCTTTATTTCAAATAGCGACGACAAGTTAGATATTTTCATCAAGCACCCAGAGTACGACCCCAGACCATTAGAGATGGGGTCTGGAGCAGAAAAGACAATAGCCTCTATGGCTATCCGTCTAGCTTTTTTAACTGTATCCAGCTTGCCTAAATCAGACTTATTCATTCTCGACGAACCCGGTACCGCGTTAGACGAAGAAAATATGGAGGGCTTTGTTCGCATTTTAGACATGGTAAAGGGTTATTTTAAGACAGTTATTCTTATCTCGCACCTAGATAGTTTAAAGGACTGTGTAGATATGCAGATTAATATTGAAAAGAAATCTGGATTTGCACATGTAAATATCTAGGAGGAAATTATGATGACCGCGGTAAAGGCTTTTGCAGACAAATATACAGAGAGATTTATTTCTCGCAAGTTTTTAGCATGGATTACAGCAACCGGACTCTGTGCGTACGGTACCGTAACGAGCGATAATTGGACAGCTATCACATTAGCATATATTGGAACCCAAGCTCTTGTTGATATGGCTGTTAAATGGAAGCATGGATCCACCGAACGATGATAAAAATAAAGCTAGCATGGCTCTTTGTCAAAGAACATTGGAAGGTTTTTGCCATGGCGATTTGGTCAATCGGTATTTTTATCTTTGCACGTAAAAACAATCAAGCAGCCATTGAAACAATGGAGGTTAGAAAGAAGTCTTATGAAAGTCAGATACAGGCTCTCCAAGATGCAAGAAATGTAGAGATACAAAAAAGAGAAGAACTTACCTTAAAATATCAAGAAACTCTTGTTAAAATAGAAGAGAAATATGCAATAAAAGAAAAAGAGCTTTCAAGAAAAGAAAAGAAAAAAGTTAAAGAGATTATTAAGAAAGCAGAAAGTAGCCCCAATGAAATTAACAACAAACTCGAAGAACTTTTTGGTTTTGCTGTTACTGGTTAGTTTTACAACAACTAGTATAGCATCAGAGCCAACAATAGCTGAACTATCAAAAGGTGACGAAGTTCCCTTCAAGGCATGGTGTTTTAATGTTCCAGCAATAGCTAAATTGATTGCGGATAAGGAAACCGAAGAAGAACGGTGCCAACTTAAATTGTCTGAAAAGCTTGAAAAGCAAAAAGCAGATTTTGATTTACAGATTGGGACACTTACTGCAGATTTAGAATATCACAAAGAAGTCTCTGCAAAAACTATTATTGCTCTTAAAACGGAAAATCAAAGACTTGAAGAGATCGCACTTAAGAGGCCAAATGACTATTGGTATCTGTGGTTCGGCGCCGGCGCGGTGGCCACTTTGGCCGTTTACTATGTCGGCACCGCCATAGCTAACGGCATTGCTTTGAGTACAATGAATTGATATGAAAAAAGATTTAAATGATATTGCAAAAATAGAGAAAGTCATAAAAGAAAAGTATGGCGACGATGCAATACAAAACCCTAAAAAACACTGGGACGAAGAAAAAGAAAAGAAATACCTAGAAGACTTAAAAGAATTTTATAAGAATGAAAAAAGTAAAAAACAAACCACAGAATTAGAGGGTTTTGTCGTCAGAGAGAAGAGAAAGCAAAATAAGGCTGAAAGAATATGTCCTATTTGTACTTCGTATTCTTTCTCTGCAAGTGACGACTTATATATGAATAAATTCGAATGCTGTTTTGATTGTTACATTCAACATGTGGAAGACCGAGAAGAAAGATGGAAAACTGGCTGGAGACCAAATAACTAACTATTTATTACTAGCAAGCTATTTATAGTAGAGGATTTTAAACAATGGCAACAACTTTAGAAATTATTAACTGTATCTCTCAGGTGGTATCTAATTCCCACGATGGCGCGTTAGATGAAAAGGGAGAACCTATTAAAATAGGCCTAAGAAGGGAAGAAGGGAACGCACTAGTAGATTCTAGGGTTATGGACGGCTTCGGCGCCCACGTTTCCGGAGACCGCCTTCACATCAAATATCACTCTGAAATACCTCTTAAGGAAGTTCATAACAACGATTTTGAAGGAGAAATGGAATCTATGATAGAAAAAGTAAAATCCTTTATCCAAAAGGAGTACAAAAAGATCAAAAAGAGCGCCCTTTCCTTATCGGACCCATCCGAAGTTGATGTATTTGTTGAATATATTTCCCGAATCCGCTGCAGCGTAAAGGTCCATAAGTGTTGGGTTATTGGCGGCGGAGAAGCAGAAGAAAATACACCGGAATCTGAAGAACAATTAGACTCAGCAACTCGCAAGTGGTTATCACTCGGCGGCCTTAAAAGCTGAGAGTTAAATGTCACTAAAATTAACTAAGCAAGAAGTAATGAAAGAAATAGTTCGGTGTGGAAAGAAGCCCGAATATTTTATAAATACTTATGCAAAAATTACTCACCCGATGAAAGGCTTGATACCTTTTCATTTGTACCCTTTTCAAAAAGACTTATTAGAAGATTTTGAAGACCATAGGTTTAATGTTATATTAAAGGCCAGGCAACTTGGGATTTCAACAATAAGTGCTGCATACGTTGCTTGGCTTATGATGTTTCATCGAGAAAAGAATGTTTTAGTTATAGCAACAAAGTTCAATACGGCAGCTAATTTAGTAAAGAAAGTTAAAGCTATTATTAAAAACTTACCAAAATGGCTAACAATTTCCAATGTAGAAATAGATAATAGAACCTCTTTTATCTTATCAAATGGTTCCCAAATTAAGGCATCTTCAACAAGCGGCGATGCAGGCCGATCTGAAGCTCTATCTTTGTTGGTGATTGACGAGGCCGCCCACGTCGAAGGTCTAGATGATTTGTGGATGGGTCTTTACCCTACGCTCTCCACCGGTGGTCGCTGTATAGCTTTGTCTACACCAAACGGTGTTGGGAATTGGTTTCATAAAGTATATACAGAATCAGAAAACATGTCGAATGATTTTCACCATACTAAGTTACCCTGGGACGTTCATCCCGACCGGGATCAAACTTGGTTTGAAAAAGAGACAAGAAATATGTCTCGCAGAGAAATCGCGCAAGAGTTAGAATGTAATTTTAATATGTCTGGTGAAACAGTCTTTGGACCAGAAAATATAGAAACATATTTTAACATGATAAAAGAACCAAAGTATAGAACTGGGTTTGATAGAAATCTGTGGATATGGGAAGAAAGAAATCCGCAAAATACGTACCTCATTTCTGCCGATGTCGCCCGCGGCGACGGAAAAGACTATTCCGTTGCGCATGTTTTAAATTTAGAAACCATGGAAATTATAGCAGAATATCAAGGAAAAGTAACACCAGATATATTTTCACGCGTGTTGTTTGACTTGGGGCAAGAGTATGGTAATGGGCTTTTGGTTGTAGAGAACAATTCGGTTGGCTTTGCAGTTTTGGAAAAATTAAAGGAAATGAGATATCCAAATTTATATTTTTCAGTTAAATCAACTCATGAGTTTGTTGAAGAGTACAAAGCAGAACAAATGTCAAACGCAGTAGCTGGATTTACTACTACATCGAAAACAAGGCCTCTAATCGTGGCAAAGATGGAGGAATTCATAAGAAACAATCTAATTAAGATATATTCTTCCAGACTTTTATCTGAGATGAAGACGTTTATTTGGAACAATGGAAGACCAGAAGCTATGAGATCTTATAATGACGATCTGATAATGTCGTGCGCCGTCGGGTGTTGGGTTCGAGACACGGCCCTGTCCGCAAACAAGCTTCAGTCAGATTATAATAAAGCCTTTATTGGTGCAATAACTAAATCATCAAACGAATTAGACACCAGAATAAATGGTATGATAGGTATTAAGAACCTTAAGATGAAAGAGACAATGAATAAACACCAATCGGCCGTAACAGATTTTCCATGGCTATTTAAAGGGTAGGTATAAATAATGGCTGACAACAGCAAGAATAAGAAAAACACAAGAAATCCGCAAAGTTTGCTTTTCAGAAGGCTGACCAGGTTACTCTCGGGTCCTCTAACAAATTACAGAACTCAGACAAATCACAGACTAAGAAGAATAGATTTGGACAAGTTCTCATCCAAATTCACATCGGCTTCCGGAAGAGATTTTAAGAAAACTGCCTATAATCCTTACGATAACTTGCAAGCAAATGTTATGGCTAGCCAACAGAGAACAGAAAGGTATGTCGACTTTGACCAGATGGAATACACACCAGAAATAGCATCTGCACTAGATATTTATGCAGATGAAATGACAACATACTCAGCTTTAACTCCAATGCTTAAAGTTGTGTGCGAAAATGAAGAGATTCGAGCAATATTAGACTCTATGTACCACGATGTTCTTAACATTAATCACAATCTTTTTGCTTGGTGTAGAACGATGTGTAAATATGGTGATTTCTTTTTGTATTTAGATTTGGATGAAAAATTAGGAATCACCTCAGTTATCGGTCTTCCGACCCAAGAGGTAGAGAGGTTAGAAGGAGAGGATAAAACAAACCCAAATTATGTACAATACCAGTGGAACTCCGCCGGATTAACTTTTGAGAATTGGCAAGTAGGTCACTTTAGGGTCCTTGGCCAAGACAAATATAGTCCATATGGAACTTCAGTCCTAGAGCCGGCCCGTCGCATCTGGCGCCAACTAACATTACTTGAAGACGCGATGATGGCTTATCGCATAGTCCGATCACCAGAGAGGAGAGCTTTTTATGTTGATGTTGGAAATATAGCCCCTCAAGATGTAGAACAATATATGCAGAAAGTAATGACAACCATGAAGAGAAACCAAGTTGTTGATAGTTCTACTGGCCGAGTGGATCTGAGATACAATCCATTGTCCGTTGAAGAAGATTACTTCATTCCAGTCCGCGGCCAGACCACTGGAACGAAAATAGAGTCTGTACAAGGTGGACAATATACTGGAGACATTGATGACGTAAAATACTTAAGAGACAAACTATTTTCAGCATTAAAGGTCCCCGCGTCTTATATTTCATCGGATGGGGAAAATATTCAAGAAGATAAAACTACTTTGGCACAAAAAGATATTCGCTTTGCAAGAACTATTCAAAGGTTGCAAAGGTCGATTATAACAGAGTTAGAAAAGATCGGAATTATTCATTTATACACCATGGGTTATAGAGATGAGGATCTAGTTTCTTTTACTTGTCAATTAAATAATCCTTCTAAAATTGCAGAAATGCAAGAGCTTGAACATTGGAAATCTAAATTTGATATAGCATCTTCAGCAACTGAAGGTTTCTTTTCAAAGCAATGGCTGTCAAAAACACTGTTTGGCATGTCAGATGATGATTTCGTCAGAAATAGAAGAGAAATGTTCTATGATCGCAAGTTTGAGGCGGCCCTAGAAACCGCCGCAGAAGCCGAACAGGCTGAGGCCACTGCTGGCTTAGATGCTGGGGTTGATGATCTGGGACTAGAGGGTGGAGACGCCGGCGTTCCCGGCGGCGTAGGAACAGTCGGTGCAGAAGCAGATCTCAGAGCAGGAGAGCCAACCCCAGACGATACAGGCACAGAACCAGCAGAACCTACAGGTCCAGAAGAGGGTGATTTACTTGCCGCGCCCCCAGCCAAGAGAGATGACACGCCCGGAAAGGTGACCGATAAAAAGGGGAGAACAACCACAGATAAATCTCACGGATGGTATGAGCCCCGCAGCCTGAAAGCCGCCGGCGACCGTCGAAAAAGCTCTGGGCCAAGAAAAAAGAACATGAATAGAGCAGCCTCTCCGGAGGTGGGCTCAATCAGAAAAACTTTACCTGGATATGACGAACTTGCGGGTCTAGCCCGAGGAACAAGGGTATATGCAGAAGAAAATACTAATTATAAATTAGAAGAGCTGAAGTTGCTGCGCAACGAAAAAGAAATAAACAATCTTTTTGAAAGTTTAAAAGCGAGGGACGAAAAAGATGAGACTGAAACATAATAAGAAACGTAACACTGCTTTTGTTTATGAGGCATTAGTCAGAGAGCTAACAGAGTCTGTTGTCAAAAACAATAAAAACAAACAAAACAAAATTGTTTCAATTATAAAAGACCATTTTGGAAGAGCTTCCATATTAAAAGAGGAGCTGGACCTATATCGATCAATATACGAAACTAGACATATTGAAAAGAACACCGCGGAGAAAATTGTAGTAGAAGCTAAAAATAGATATAATTCACTTAACAAGAAGCAGATTTTTCAAGAACAATCAGCTTTGATAAATAAGATCAATAAAATGCTATCTAATAAGGTTTTCACTAACTTTGTTCCTAATTTTAAAAGTATAGCTTCTGTTTATTCTATATTTCAAGATGCGTTGCCTGTAAAGGATCGAGTTTTGTTAGAGGAGAATATAGTTGATCAAATGTCTGCCTCTGTCGAAACAAAGCAAGAAGGGCAACAGCCAATTGACTCTCTTGTATATAATACTTTTGTTAGCAAATTTAACGAAGAATATGCCGATGCTCTAAACGAAGGTCAAAGGGACCTTCTTGGTCACTATGTTTCTTCTTTTGCTGACAACGGCCTAGGCCTAAAAATGTATTTGAACGAAGAAATAGGAAAACTGAAGGACAAGCTTCAAGTTGTGAAAAGAGAAGAGCTTATAAAAAATGATAATTCCCTTAAAGAAAAGGTAGAAAAAGTTTATAATATTCTAGATTTATCAAAAAACAAAGAGATAGACACAGAAACCATAGAAGTTGTTTTAAAAACGCAAGACCTCTTAGAAGAGATAAATAAAAATGACGATTAGTGTAGACATAAAGTTAGACCCTAGGGTCTCTCTGAAGGCTAGAAGAACTTTAAATGGCGATATCATGATTATGGATCATGAAGATATCGATATAGTTTTAATGCACGAAAAAAAGAAATTTGTAACTTTTCCTAAAGATAATATGTCGGATAAAGTGTATTCTGCACAAGATAGGATTTTTAAATTTCTGGCAAATAAGGGCCTTATAAGCAGGAATAGTGTAAGAGGCGGAAATGTTTTCGGATCTCTAGAAGCAGAAATGCTAGAGTCTAAAATTCCAGGAATCGATCAGATGCAGGCTTTCCTATATAGTGTTCATCAATACATACAAGAAGAAAAACCATATTTTAAGTCTTCCGCGGACTACGAAGAAGACAGGCTAGACTCCTTATTACTCCCAGACAACGAAGATTCAACTGATTTAGGTGATGTGCCCCAATCAGATAAAAAGGGTTCAATGGATAGCCGAGTCAGGCCATTTGGGTTTCAATATAATTACTCTCTTGTTAGAGAGGGTGAAAGTGAAGATTAATGAGCTTTATCTGGTTTTGCCTTATTTCGTATGGGCTCACCCAAATCCTCGTATACGGAAAAATTCTAGACCTAATCCGCCCAGAATCAGGAAAGTTAGGGCAATTGCTTAGCTGTCCAATGTGTATGGGTTTTTGGGTTGGAATATTTTTGTGGTTCGTAAAGGATCACACAGAACTATTTACTTTTGACGATTCTTTAGTTACGGCATTCTTATGTGGGTTTGCTGCCTCCGCCGCGGCCTATGTACCAAATATGGTTTTTGGCGATGAAGGCCTTAAAATAGAGAGAAGTTTAAGAGTTACAACAAGAGAAAAAGGAGAAAAATGAAGCCACTAACAAAAATAAGATGGATGATTCGACCGGTCGCTCGCTGTTGCAAGGGATCTTAGATGAGGCGGGTAGCCCCCGCTAATAAGTGAGGTATAAAATGAAACTTATAAGAGAATATTACGAATTATGCGAAGGTGGCGTTTGCCAAGATCTTTTATCAGAGGCTGATAAGAAGTTTGTCTCCGACGGCGGAATTATGCTTTCCGGATTAATGCAGATGTCTGAGACTCAAAACGGAAATGGCAGAGTTTATCCTCACTCTATCTTAGAGCGAGAAGTTAAGAATTTTGCTCGCTTGGTCAAAGAAAACCGAGCCCTAGGAGAGCTAGACCATCCCGACTCTTCAGTTATCAATCTTGCAAATGCCTCACACATGGTGACGAAAATTTGGATGGAAGGCAATAAATGCATGGGAACTATACGAGTTCTAGAAACGCCTTCCGGAAAAATACTTAGATCACTTGTAGAATCAGGAGTAATGTTGGGCATCTCCTCTAGAGGAATGGGCTCAGTTACAGAGAGGAACGGGCAAACCATGGTAGAGGACGATTTTCAATTAATATGTTTTGACATGGTTTCAGATCCATCGACCCCCGGTGCCTTTATGATGACGGAAGCCAAAGGACCAACAAATATTTTCAACAAGGGGGATAAAATTAATCGTGCTTTAAACAGCATATTATATAAGTTTGAAAAATAATGAAAAAATCAGAATTAAAAAAGATAATAAAAGAGTGTGTAAAAGAAATCCTTTTTGAGGAAGGCATATTATCTAATTTGGTAGCAGAAGTTGCTTTTGGATTAACAAAGGCCCAAGGTTTAGTCGTGGAGCAAAAGCAGCAACCACAAAAAACTAAACCAAAAGTTAATTTAAAGGCGAAAAAGGAAGCAGAAGAAGAAAAAAGAAAGAAGCTCCTTGAGACCAAAAGAAAAATGCTTGATGCAATGGGAAGTTCCAGGATGAAAAACGTCTTCGAAGGTACAGAGCCGCTTAAATCAAGTGGTGCACCAGGCGCCTCTACAGCATCCGGCGCACTGTCAGGGCGAGACCCTAATGATGCGGGCGTTGATATAAGTGGGTTATTTGGCCTCGCCGGCCAAAAGTGGAATGTTTTAAAGTAAAGGAATAAATAATGAGCAGAGGAAAACCTTGTCACATAGAGATCACAATAAGAGACCAAAGCCAACTTCAAAGGTTGATTAAAAAGTTTAATAGGAAATGCAAGAAGTCAGGCCTCTTTGACGAAGTCCGCAGAAGAAGATATTTTAAGAAGAAATCTCAAACTTTGAAAGAAAAAAGAGAAAACAGAAAAAGAAAATATCAGCAAATGACAGAAAAATATAAAGATAAATTCAAAAACGAATATAAGTAATATAGGAGAATAAAGCCAATGGCACATGACAATAATGTCTTTAAAAACACAAGTTGGGGTAGAACAAGGGGCCCGAAGAACCTAACACATGCCCAAGGGGCTTCTGCGACTGTTACCTTGGTTGCCTCTGGGGGAGCAGACCCTTCCGCAGTAACAGACGGCTACGCCACAGAAAATCAAAGATATCTCCACTTAGCTTACACTGAAGCCGGCGGAGTGGCTCCAACAGTTACCGTATGGGCGTATTCGCATGCTTTTGGGACTTGGGGAAAACTCACAGGACTAGGCGGCGCGGTCACCATGACAGCGACTGCCAGTCAAACAAAAGTGCAAATTTTTGAAATAAGCGGAGTTGATAGAGTCTACTTTAAAAGCAGTGGGACTCCCCACGGCAGTGATAAGCTCTTTGCCGCATGCTCAACATTCTAGGGGTCCATAATGTCTAAAAGAGTCAATTTAAACGCAATAAAATTCGACGGCGCCGGCGACAAAATAACAGTAACCAACAGTTCTGACCGCTCAAAATTAAGTTTCGGTCAAGCAGGAGCAACTGAAAAGCCTTTTTCAATATCTGCCTGGATATTCGTCGCAGATGTGAGTGACGACGCCAGCGCCAGCCATATAGCAGGCATCGCGCATGTCGATAACGTTGAGCACGAATACATAATCGCCCGAGGGTCGAACAGTAAAATTCTCTTTTATTTATATGATGTCGGCGTTGGCAACTGTCGACTGATGGCCGCCTCAGCAGGCACTCCCATTGCGGATTCAACATGGTATCATGTTGTTGGCACTTATGATGGCTCAAAGTCCGAAAACGGCTTAAAGATTTATATTAACGGCGCCGCCGACGCAATTCATCAAACCAATGCTAATGGTGGAATTTATGTCCAAATGCGCAACGATGGAACTGCTTTTACTATTGGTGGCTATGATAATGGCGATGGTTATTTTGAGGATAAAATGGCAGATGTGTGTATATTTGATAAAGAACTGACAGCAACAGAGGTTGCCGAAATATATAATTCTGGCAAAGTTAAGGATATGACAAAGGCAACAACTTATAGCAATCTGATTAGCTGGTGGAAACTGGGAGATGACCAAGACGCTCCTGGTACTGCCGGAATAAAGGATTATAAAGGTGTCAACCACGGAACTTTACAGGCAGATGCTGCAATCATCGCAGTTCCATCTTTGCCTACGGATCGAATCAGACCAGAAGGTCACGTCTATACAAGCTGGGGAAGAACTAGGCAGCCAAAAAATGTAGCAGGAGATCATGGCGTTTATATACATGGCGGTATCTCCGGAGCAATGCCGAAAATAGATCCAGCTGGAGCCTCTGCTGGGTATGTGACAGAGAACCAGAGGTTTCTTCATCTTCGCTGGAAGGCAGAGCAAAATGATAAGGATCACGAAATAACTGCCTATGGGTACAGCCATGCTACCGGCACGTGGTCTCTCCTATATGATACAGGTGGAACTCAGGTAAAGTTACTAACAGAAGACGCAACAGTGGATATGGTTCATGTTTTTGAAGTATCTGGTGTTGATAGAGTCTACTTTAAATCAACCGGGGAAGACGACCTTCTGGCCACGGACCTTTTTGCCGCGGCTACCAGCACCTTTTAGGGTCGAAAAATTTTTCCTTCCGTTTTAAAACTCACACAACTATTTATTTAGAGATAGGATTATTTCGTTTAATCGTTTTTTATTAATGTTAGGAGCTAAAACATGTCAAATCTACTTGAAAGAGCTATTATAGACGCCACCGCCTTAAAGGAAGCTGCACTTAAAAATGCAGAACAACTCGTTGTTGAGAAATACTCTGATGAAATAAAACAAGCAATGTCTAGACTCCTCGAAGCAGAAGAAGAAGTTGCAATGGATGATCTCTTCGGTGACGACCAGACGCAATTAGAAGAAGAGCCAATTGATCAAGAAGATTCAGAGATAGACTTTGGTGCGGATTCAATTATAAGTAACATTCCCGATGCTTTTATGACGGATGACGATGACGAAATTATTAATATTAAGCTGGATTCGCTGGAAGCGGATATAGAAGACGAGAACGAAAGGGCCCTCGATGGCGAGGTTGAAGAGGATGAAATTGGAATTAATATAGACGATGATGAATTTGTCGCTGACGTTGCCGATATAGAAACCGCACCTTCTTTCGAAGCAGAGCCCGCACCAGTTGCAGATGTTGGAGTAGATATCACCCCAGCAATGGTTGCAGAAGTCCTCCAGGAAATGGATATTGATGAAGAAATCGATCTCGAAGAGGTTATGGAAGCCGTAAGGGTCGATTTTGAACCACAAAAATCCGGATGGGCAGGAACTCCTGAAACCATCATGAGAGAGTACGAGCAGATGCTCCTCGCTCGCGAACAAGATACTAAAGTAAAAGAAGAAAACGAAGAGCTGCGAAAAACAGTTGCAGCCTTACAAAAAGAAAACAAAGTTCTAGTTTCTGCCGCCACTAAGTTAAAGGCGCAGAACGAAAATTATAATACAGCATTTGATACTCTGCAAGAAAAATTGGAAACCATGAATGTTTCCAATGCAAAGTTGTTGTATATTAACCAGGCTCTAGAGAATGCCTCCCTGAATGAGCGACAAAGAAAGAAAGTTGTCGAAGCCATTTCGAAAGCCGCAACAGTACAAGAAGCAAAGATTGTATTTGAGACATTAAGCGAAAACGTTGCCTCTTCCAAAGTCGACAGGAAAGAAACAACATTAAGTGAAATGGTTTCAAGGAAGTCTTCACTACTTGTCGCAGCTCGAAAAGAGCAAAACCAAAAGGATGCCAACCCTTTATTCAATAGAATGCAAAGATTGGCAGGCATAAAGACAACATAAATCTATAGAAAAGGAGGTGATTTTATAATGTCTATTTTACAAAAATTAACAGAAGGAGTTCAGTCTCGCGATCTTCGCGCAGAAGGAGCAGCACTTCTAAACAAATGGGAAGCTACCGGCTTGCTCGAAGGCCTAGATGACGGCCAGCAGAAGCAAGGTATGGCAGTTCTTCTCGAAAACCAGGCAAAGGAGCTTCTTCGCGAGGCTTCTGCGATGTCTGCAGGCGATGTCGAAGGCTTCGCTGCAGTTGCTTTCCCGATCGTCCGTCGTGTATTCGGCGGGTTGATCGCAAATGATCTCGTTTCGGTTCAGCCAATGAGCTTGCCAAGCGGCCTCATCTTTTTCCTTGACTTCACACACAGTGACACCAGGCTTGGAGCAGTTGATGCCCTTTCAGTGTATGGTGGTAACGTGGTCGGTGCTCAGTTAACAGGCGGTGTTGATCTTTCTGATCCGCTTGCTTCTTTCAATGACGCCGGCGCAGGTGGTCACTACAACTTTGGTAATCAATTGTCTGCTCCTACAGGTTCAGTAATGGTTACCTTGGCCGACCCAACAGCTGGGGCAGTTCAATTTGCTCTAAATGGCAGCGTTACCGAGGCTAATAAGAAGTTGATTCGTTATGATGCTGACTTGCTAGCCCTTACTGATAGCACACAGGTTGAGCAGTACATTTTTGATGCTCCTACAAGACTTGATAAAGGTGCGCTCGCCGGTTTGGTATTGACAGGCTTGGCCGACAACGACACCATCGTTCGTCGATTGACTAGCTACTCCTCATCCACCGGAAAGGTTACCGTAACCATTGTTGCTGATGACGGTGGAGTTGCAGCCAGTACAGGAGTGATGAGATGTGAATATCCAGTAGCCGACACTTTTGAAAGTGGTGGTGAAGCTGGTTCTGTTACTCATGGTATATGGGGACTTGAAGAACCAACCCCTGCAGGCGGCTCTCTTGGCGGAGCTAAGGCTTCTGGCGCCGCGCAAGGCACTACAAGTATTGCCGAAATTGACATCAAGGTTGATAGCATCGCTGTCACCGCGCAGACCAAGAAACTGAAGGCAAAATGGACCCCTGAGCTTGGCCAGGACCTTAATGCTTATCACAACTTGGATGCTGAGGTTGAGCTTACCGGCATTCTTTCTGAGCAGATTGCTCTTGAGATTGATCGTGAGCTTCTTAGTGAGCTTGTTGAAGGTGCATCAGCTGGTACTCGTTACTGGAGCCGATCCCCAGGCCTGTTCGTTAATAGCACAGGTGCTGAGATTGGTGCAAGTTCTGCTGCGCCTGACTTCACTGGTACAGTCAGTGAGTGGTATGAGACACTCATTGAGACTATCAACGATGTCAGCGCTCAGATCCACCGTAAGACACTCCGAGGCGGAGCAAACTTTGTTGTTTGTTCTCCTGAGGTTGCCAACATTCTTGAATTCACAAGTGGTTTCCGCGCAAGCGTAACCGCCGATCAGGATCGTGGTACCATCGGCGCTGTCAAGGCGGGTAGCTTGAGTAAGAAATTCGATGTTTATGTCGATCCTTACTTCATCCGTAACCTTGTCCTTGTTGGTAGAAAGGGTAGTAGCTTCCTCGAAAGTGGATTTGTATACGCCCCGTATGTACCACTCCAGGTCACACCTACCATTTTCGGCACGGAAGATTTCGTGCCTCGTAAGGGCGTCATGACGCGCTATGCGAAGAAGATGGTTCGACCAGATATGTATGGTCTCGTTATCGTACGTGGTCTCCTTGGTGAGGCAGGTGCAACAGCCTAATAGCTATTAAATTTAGCGATTAGAACAACAGAGCCCCCGGTCATTAATTTGGCTGGGGGTTTCGTTTTTTCTAGCACTAGTTAATAATGATTGTAATGATACTACCCAGTTTCATGACATGATTATAAATGGTAAAACCAATGGAGGGTTATAAATATGGGTACTAAAAGAGTAGGACTCGCAAGAGTCGAGGCACTAATAGAGAATTTGAAGAGAGATTTGAACCACAAAGCTTCTACATCGAACTTGTGGAGATTTATCTCCGGAGATTACAGTGGTCTTTCACTGTTAACAAAAACAGACGCTAATTGCGACACTGGGTTCACATTTACAGTGAATACACTACACGAATGTGCCGCCCTTGGCGATGCAGGCAATGCCTTAGCGCTGCCAGATGCAACAGCGGGTGCGTTAGTCGTGATGAAGATGACGGCCCAGAACGCTGGTGGTTCTAACCTAGTCGTCACTACAAACTCCGGCGATTTCTTCGCCGCACAAACGCTGAATTTGCCGACACTTGGAGCGGGTGCTGGTGCAGTGGGCCCGCGGGTTTTTGGAACGGACTTTACAACCACGCAGACACTCGGCAAGATAGCTACGATCGCAGCAACACATAACACGCTTACGATTTCCATGACAGCGACAAATAACCAGAGCAATGTAGGGGCAGAATTAGCTTTCTACTGCGCTACAGACGGTTTCTGGAGAATTTGTTGGCAGGGCGTTGCTTTGGGTACCGGGGTCGCAAATGCAACGTTTGCAGGAAGCGCTGTTTGATACTTAATACTCTGTAGGGTATGAATTTATCGACTAAACCCCCTTCCAATCTTGGTTGGGGGTTTTTTTATATCCAACCTATTTATAATATAACAAGAAAGGAGTTCCCCATGGGAAAGAAATCAAGAAAGTTAAGAAGTCCAAAGTACGCTGCGAAAGCATTGGCATTTAGAAAAACAGTTGCAAGACTGCGCGGACAAATAGAAGAAACCGTTGAAACAGTTCAAGAGACCATTCAAGAGGTAGCTCAAGAAGTGGTCGAGAAAGTAGAAGAAACTGTTAAGCCAAGAATCAATGCTTTAAAGCAAACGGTTAAAAACGACGAACCGGCCGCCACAGAGAAACCAAAAGTCGAAAAGCCGAAGAGGGTAAGAAAACCCAAGATAACTAAACCAGCCGCAAAGAAGACTGCCTCTACGGCTCGTAAATCACGTGCCACCAAAACAAAAACAAGCGCATAGAGTATTTGTTTCTTTCAAGAACTAGTTATATTGATAAACTGTAACTTGCGAGGACTTATGCATGTCTTTACCTACCTTAACACCATCTAGTACGCTATCAGCAGTCGTTCTGCCCGTCACCGGCGCGACAGATAACGTAGATACAACTGTGCCGTATAGAATTTATTCTGATAGTACTTCTCCTCTGTACTCTAGCGACTTTCTAGCCGGCGCCGTTGATCAAGTTTCCTATGTATATAAGAAATTAGGTGGAGATGTTCTTGATATAGAATTAACAGAGGGTAATGTATATGCTTCGTATGAAGAAGCAGTGTTGGAGTATTCTTATCTTGTAAATATACACCAAGCAACAAATATATTATCAGACGCACTAGGCAACACTACGGGCTCTTTTGACTCAAAAGGTAACCTTCAAGAGGGTGCGCTTAGTTCTTCGCTTGGAAGGGACCATGTGGCCCTCAAATACCCAAAATTCGACTATAGCATGACAAGGAGGATTGCAGATGGCATAGGATCAGAAATAGGCCTTAATGCATCAGTTCAACATACAGCGTCTTTTGATGTTACAGCAGATGTGCAAGAGTATGATTTGCAAAATATAGTAGGAACATCAGAGCTGTTTTCGGGCTCTGTTGGGAATAAGAGAATTTTAATTAAAAAAGTGTATTATAAAACACCGCATGCGATGTGGAGGTTTTATGGATATTATGGTGGCTTAAACGTTGTAGGTAATTTACATAACTATGGACAGTTCTCTGACGATTCTACTTTTCAACTAATTCCGACATGGCACAATAAAGCACAAGCCATGGCTTTTGAGGATGCCATATACACAAGATTATCTCACTTTTCGTATGAGCTACAAAACAATAAAATCAGATTATACCCAACACCAGATATTAGCAGTCCCAGTACGATGAAGATTGAATTTTCTATACGGGAAGACATCTGGGCTGGGACCGATGCCGAACTAGACGGCGTCAACAACATGAATACCTTGCCAATTGGCAATTTGCCATTTAACAATATCAATGCCATTGGAAAGCAGTGGATTAGGAGGTTTTGTTTGTCCTTGTGTAAAGAGACTTTGGGCCAAATTAGATCAAAATTCGGAACAGTACCTGTGCCCGGACAAACAATTAACCTAAATGGCACCGCACTTATAGCAGAAGGAAAGGATGAACAAGAGAAATTAAGAGAAGAATTAAAGGCCACACTTGCAGAACTTACATACGCTAAGCTGACAGAACAAGATGCCGGAATGGTTGAAAATACAGGAAAAGTGCTCGAAAAGGTGCCTTATCATATTTACGTGGGGTAATAAATTATGTCGAATAGTGATAACAAGTGGTCTCAACCTGAAAGTCCTCCTCCACCCCTTTTTACGGGAAAAAAGGAAAAAGATTTTGTAAAACAGGTTAATGATGAGATCATTGAAAGAGTTGTTGGCCAGACAGTTGTATATTATCCCATTAGTTTAGAACACACAAATTTTCACAACATTTATGGTGAAGCGATTGATAAAACTTTTTTAGACCCGGTGAGGGTTTATGCCATGGTGAAATATGAGAGCGAGAATACAAGCACTACACCATTGGGAATTGATAGAATCGAAAGAATCACGGTGTCTTTCCACAAGAGGCGACTTACAGAGGACCAAGACTTGTTTGTAAGAGAAGGAGATTTTGTGCAATATGGCGTAAATTTTTATGAGATATTGACCCTAAAGGAGCCAGTTTGGCTTTATGGGCAAGTTGATTCTAAATTTGAGATTATAGCCGAGTGTGTAAGAGCAAGAGAGGGGTTATTTAATGCCTGACAATAATGACCAAATAGGAAAGTTACATTTCGAGGCATCGACAATAGAAACTGTTGATAAATCAGTTTTAAATTACTTAGAAGGTCTAAATTTGTTTACAAACACAAACAAAGGGTGGAAAAAAGTACCAGTTTTGTGGGCAACTTCGGAAAGAGCGTTTTTGTCAAAGAATGACAAAGACATAAGAGACAATCTTGGGGCGTTGGTTTTCCCAATAATTTCAGTTAGTAGAAAATCAATTCAAAAAAATCTAAAATCTGCAGGGACGTTTCAAGGAAATATACCAGAAGTTGATGACAAGCAAGGTGGCTCGCTAGAAGTGAGCAGGGTGATATACCAGGAAAAAACGTTAAAATTCGCAAATGCGGACGCTCTTAGGTTGAATAAGCAAAATAACTACCCAAGACCAAACCCCAAAGTAGTTTATAGAACTGTTTCGGCCCCCATGCCGGTGAATATTGAAGTTGTGTATGAAATAACCATAAGAACAGAATATCAACAACAAATGAATGAATTAATGTTGCCTTTTATAACAACACCTGGTACAATTAATTTTGTAAAGCTAAAAGAAGGAGAACATAGGTACGAAGGCTTCCTTCAGCCGGATTATCAAGAACAAAGTAACATAAGTGAATATTCCTCTCAGGAAAGAAAATTTGAAACAAATATTAACTTAAAAGTTGTTGGATATTTGGTAGGAGAGGGCGATAATAGAGTAAAGCCACATTATTCTATTAGAGAAAACGCAGTAGAAGTAAAAATACCTAGAGAAAGAATATCTTTGCAAGAAGTGCCAGAACATGAGTATGGCCAATATTATGGCCTGGCCGGAATCCCGGCTTTTGAAGCACAAAAATTGGCACCCTTTGCAACATTTTTTTCCAATGTTGCTGCAGCATCTGGCGTGACAGCAGGAACCACAGGAGGAGGCAGCGGCACAGTTTCAGGCAATATTATTACAGTTGATAATTTTGCGCAAACTTTGAAGGATAATTTAGTTATTAGAGAGATGTTAAAGGAAGATGGCGAAGATCCTCCAAGTCCAGCAAACGTTGTCACAGTTACAGGTGGAAATATTAAAGAAAACACTGAATCTTTATATCTAAATGGTATAATATTAGCTGTAGGAGGTGCCCACGACTATACAATAAGTGGAAACACAATAACATTGGCAGAAAATTTAGTTGCGGGAGATTCTCTCTATATTACCTATGTAGTAGAGTAGTAGAATTTAGTTACGTGGATGAAAAATTCAATTTTTACATTAAGAAAGGAGTAAAATGATAAAAATGGAAGATTTAGAAGTTAATCTGAGTGGCCTCGACGCCACAGGAGAAGAAGAAAAGAAAGAAGAAGTGACACCAATCACTTCCGAAGTAGTTGATGTCGAGTGGGAACAAGTAGAGCAAATTTACAAAGCCACAGAGGTCACAGCGCAAATCGAGCTACAGCTATCGAGAGCTTTTTTACAATTTGAAAAGTTTAAAACTCAACTTATGACTCAATTAAGGGAAACCGAAGCTTTTGCGATTCAAGAAGGCCGAAAACTTAAAGAATCTATGAACATAGACGGGGCAATAACGTATGAGCTTAAACTCCCGGCCAGCCGGGGCGAAAAAGCCTTCTTCATAAGAAAAGATCAGTAAAGAGAAACTTTCTTTGATGCATCTCACTAATTAGTTTGTTGAACCTGGCTTTTACGGTGCTGTAAGAATTTAGCAAGAATTCAACAATAAAGAGGTAATTTGTGATATGTATACAACAAGTGATATCGGAATCGCCGCTTATCTTCAATTAAATGGTTTTAAAGTTATTGAATGTAAGCGTCTGGAGACCGGAAAATTTCATTTTGTTTTTGAAGATGATTTTAATAAGTGTGCAATCACAGCCTTAGAATTTTTAGATTCAGATTTTTGCAAATTTGATAACAATGTCAGAAATCTTAAAAAAATTCTATTCTCTTGAGCGCCTTTAAAACTATATAATTTGTAGCGCCTCGTTTTGTTTATTTCTTACCCTTATCTTACCTTACTATACCGTTTCTTCAATTAATATAATCTACAGTTTATTTTATTTAGTATAAATTTACTTTGTGTTTTCCATAAACAACATAAGGAGACTTTAAATATGGGAACTAAGATTAATTCGCAAACCCAACTCGAAATCACCGGTGATTTGTTGCCAAAATCCGCCGATGGAGCCTCATTGGGTTCTGCCACGTATGAATATTCAGATTTATTCCTTGCTGATGGAAGTACTATTCAGCTTGGTAATGATCAAGATATTATTATCACAACGGATCAAATAAGACGACGTTTGGCCGTAACAACTAATGGCAAAAGCTTTGAGATTGGTGTCTCGGGTTCCTTAGCCGGCATAGGATACCTCAGCTTTCATGAAGATAACGGCATTGCCCTTTCAAGTTCGAAAAACAATGGAAACATAGGCTTTTCAGTAATAGAAAACATTGGACCAAATGCATGGGTCCAAGTTTTGCAACTTACAAAGACTGGTGCAGTTCTTAACTTAAAAAACAACACCACTAAGCTCGCGCTCAACACCGCTAAAACCGACTACATGTCGATCCAAAGCGCCGGGACAAGCGGGCAGGTAACAGAATTGGTCGCGTCGAAAACCTTGAGATTGAACGCAGGTTCATCTGATCACGTTGTCGCGAAGCTTGGTAACACCACGGCTGCAACCCAATTCCTTGTTCAAGCCAGCGACGGCGAACGGGCCATGGATGTCGATGCAACCGGTGCTGCTGTTGTTCATAGTACGCTGTTCGCTTCCGGAACTGTCTCAATTGGCCCTGATGCCGACGGTACTGATAGGATTCTAACTTTCGGCCACAGCACTCTAAAGACAGTAGTGGGTATTGATGACGATCAGGATGTTTTTGCAATCAACACAGGCAACGCTTTTGACTCCGTCAATGATTTCGAGATAGATGCTTCTGGCAATGTAACAATCGGAAACGGTAACCTCACTGTAGGCGGTACTTCTATTGATGTTGATGCTGCCAGTGCTTTGACAATTGGTGCGTCTGTTGGTGCAAATGTCCTAACGGTGGGCGGAGGAACTACGAATGTGCACATTCCTGGTGATCTTACTGTTGCAGGCACCAGAACAGAGCTTGATATTACTACACTTGGAATTACAGGTTCTCTTAGGTTTGAAGGTGCCACAGCTAATGATTTCGAAACCACACTTGGCGTCGTTGATCCAACAGCTGACCGCACAATAAACCTTGCTAATGTTGATGGTACTTTGATACCATTTTCTGCGGCCTCAACAACAGCAATTGCGGCTACACCAGCCGAAATTAACTTGTTAGACATCGATGTAGCTGGAGCTTCGGAGATTTCTCTTAATCTTGACGATAAATTTATTGTTCATGATATCAATTACCTCGGCGCACCAGAAACTAGAAAAGTCAAGATTTCAAGTCTTGTAAAAATGAACAGAACTGGTTCATACCAGGTGCAAGGCCAGGTTAGTATCGCGGCTTCTGCGTCGAACGCATCCGGTAAACGTGTCGTTGATGATCTGATCATTGGTAAGCGTGGCGCGTCACAGTATGAAAGAGATACTAGGGTTATTTTTGAATCCAACAGAAATCACACTGCAAACCGTTACGGTATGGGTTATAATAAGACGGATGAAACCTTTGTGATTTTCTCCACTGGTTCGGATCCAAATGTCGCTTTGCCAGATGATGGCAAATATTCCGGTGGTGGAGACTCAAACGACAACCAGCTTTTGAAGATGTCAGGTAGTGGTGTCGTGGATTTTCCACAGCATGATGGCTCCACTAAGGGCCTCGCGCTGGCAGGCACTGTTGTCACAACAACCGCCGCAGAGCTAAACGTCGTAGATGGCGGTACTGCTGCTACGTCAACCACTCTTGTTGATGCAGATAGATTTGTCTGTAACGATGCTGGTACAATGAAGCAGGTTGCTTTGAGTGATCTTACCACTTACGTCCAGAACAATTCGGTCATTCCAAGAACGTCGCTGTTCTTTAGTGCTAGTCAGAGTGATGCAACAAACGTTAATACCGGAGGCCAAGGCCGTATGTCAGCTGATCTTTACACTGCATCACTAGAGGTCAATGCACATGGGTACCCAAGAGCTGGTTCGTTGGAAATATACTTAAATGGTATGTTGCTGACACCTTCTGGTTCTTTGAGTGGCTCTACTGGTCCGATGACCTATCCGATTACATCAGGTACTGTCGGCACGGGCACGCCAGCCATTGCCGGCGCCGGCATCGGAATTTGGGATTATTACGTCAGTGGTGGTACCAGCGGTGGTACTCTGGTCACCACCGGCCCTAGCCAGGCTCGTGTTTGGGAAAACCCAACTGGATCCTTGCCTAGTGATGGTGGCGTTTATATCGTCTTGGCAGAAACACTTGACAGCGACGATATACTTACAATCAAGTATCTCGCCAGCTAATCAAAATAATCCTGCTTTTTTCCCACCTTACAAGCCCGGTTTTTACCGGGCTTTTCCTTTTCTTTTTTCCTTTCGAGTTAAGAAAAACTATTTAATAAAGTAAAATACTAGTTATTTAGTTTTAATCACGTTCCTCAAGGAGATATCAGTATGGCATCTAGAAAATTTAAGTTCGTTTCCCCAGGAGTCTTTCTTAAAGAAATCGACAATTCTCAACTTCCAAAGGTCCCCGGCCGCACCGGCCCTGTTATTATAGGTCGGACCAGAAAAGGTCCAACGATGAAGCCTTATAAAGTGGGTTCTTTTGAAGAATTTGAGGCTGTTTTTGGTCAAACCGTCCCTGGAAACCAGGCTGGCGATCCATGGAGAAATCCAGGTCTTTTGGCTACAGCTTATGCCCCATATGCCGCACAAGCATATCTCAAGTCACAAACACCAGTAACAATGATACGTTTAGGGGGGGTCTTAGGTGATAATGCTTCTGCGGGAGAGACCAATGCCCATCCTGGCTGGGAATCGACAAAGCCTTGGGGCCTGTTTTTAGCCGCCTCTGGCTCGACAAATGGGCAAGATGGTAAGGGTGACGGTTTCCATTCCGCGGCCTCAGCTCCAATTACAGCGTCATTAGCAGCTGTATTTTATGGAACAGATGCTGATTTTACCGTTGGTTTGTACGGAACATGCATTGGCGGCGACCAGACTCGAACAGCAAACACCTCTTCTCTTAGGTTTGATTCAGGGCCCCCGCCAACGTCTTCGTTTGCAGAACCACATTCAGCCGGAAAATATATACTAGAACTTAAAGATGGCACCGACACTTTTAAGCAAACAGTTTCATTTACACCAGGTGATCCGGAGTATATAAGGGATGTTCTAAACACAAACCCAGTTCGAACAACGACGAGGATATCAAATATCACATCTGGTACTTTATCTAACAAATACTGGCTGGGTGAGACCTTCGAAGAAGAGTACAGAAGAATAAACACTCATATCGCCATCGCGAGCACCAACATATTGGCATTTACTTTGCCACTTCAAGTATCCGCAGCTTCCGGTTCAATGGGTGACTTTAAATCAGCAACTCATGACGCTGCCCCCGGACAAACCGGATGGGTTTTCCATCAAAATTTCGCAGCTACCGGTAGCTACGACGCTCGCAATTTACAGAAACTTTTTAGAATTATCGCGATTCAAGATGGCGAGCATTTTCCAAAAAATCATATTGTAGAGATACAAAATATCAAAATACCAGAAACCGGCGCAGCAAACCCTTACAGTACTTTTAGTGTATGCGTCAAGATGATAACTCCTACTGGTTTAGTGGTTGTTGAGAGATTTGACAGATGTAATCTAAATCCAAATTCTCAAAACTTTATAGCTAAGCAAATGGGGGACCAATATTTTGCTTGGGATACAATAGAAAAGAGAAACAAGGTTTATGGAACAAATCCAAATCTTTCTCAATTTATAAGAGTGGAAGTTCATAGAGATATTTCCGAAACAGGACCAGACAATAACTCTGCTGCTCCTTTCGGATACTTTGGTCCAATCGTACCAAAAGCTTTCCCTCGCGCCCTTACAAGGGCCGGCTCGGGAGCTACAGAGGTCAATACAATTACATTTGGTGAGGACAAATGGATTGGCAATCATGCCCTACTGAATTTCCCAGCCCGAAGCACAATGGCTGGCACCATCAATTCGGCCTCGGTGAGCTTTAATTTTCCGAGAGGGCTGTATGTTGAAAAAGTTCCAGAAACAAACTTGTCGACAAATCCAACTTTAGGCGCGCGCCCGTATCGTATGACTTCTACTAAAGCTGAGGGAACGCTTCTAAACGAAAGCTATGTTGATTATGGAAGAAGAGCCCCAATCTGGGCGACCACTAATGCTCGACAAACTAGTGGTATAGTTTCGGCAACTGACACTGAAGTTGGTCATTCTTATATTTTCAGCTTGGACGATACTGTCATCACCGGAACCACCACATCCAATGTTGCAGATCTTTCTAGTTTTACACCAACTGAAATAAGCTTTGTCACAGGATCTCAAGTTGCAGGAACTGCCTACACTGCACTAAGTAACGGTTCAGCCCGGGCCCTAGCAAGAGATGTAATAGACTCTTTTAGAATGCCTTTGGTTGGTGGGTGTGAAGGCATTGATGTAAGAGAAGCAGATCCCTTTAATATGCACGTTGTAAATGCAGATGCCACCACAGCTAACAATTATGCATATGCTAGTATTGATAGGGCAATCGAACTCATAAGAGATCCAGAAGCAATTGAAATGAATCTTGCAGCAATGCCCGGTGTCACAAATGAAAACTTAACAAAGAAGTTGGTCGACACTTGTGAAGCGAGAGCAGATTCTTTGGCAATTATCGATCTCCCGGATGTATATATTGAACCATGGCACACCGCATGCGACAATTTCCAACAAAGAATTAACTCTAAGACCCCAACACAGGTTGCTACTGCTTTGACAGCTAGACAAATTAATTCTTCTTATGGTGCAACTTATTACCCATGGGTAAAAGTTAGGGACAACAGTTTTAATAGAGATGTTTGGGTGCCGCCATCTGTTATTGCCCTTGGTGTCATGGCCTACAGTGAAGAGAGGACAAATGCAGTATGGTTTGCCCCTGCAGGTTTTAACCGCGGTGGATTAAATGAAGGCAATGCAGGGCTTCCTGTGTTGGCAGTTACAACGCAACTTTTGGCCAAGCAGAGGGATATACTCTATGAAGCAAACATTAATCCAATTGCCTCTTTTATTTCGGAGGGTCTAGTGGTTTTCGGCCAAAAGACACTGCAAACTACGCAGTCCGCTTTGGACAGAATCAATGTTCGTAGATTGTTGATTTTTGTTAAGAGAAGGATTTCGACAATTGCTAGCACCTTGCTTTTCGATCAGAATGTCCAAGCGACTTGGAATAGATTTAAGAGTAAAGTGGAGCCTTTCTTGGAAGGAGTTAAGACAGAACTTGGTTTAACTGATTTTCGAGTTATTTTAGATAAATCAACTACTACAGCTGACTTGGTTGATAGAAATATTATGTATGCTAAGATTTTTCTTAAGCCTGCGAGGTCTATAGAATTTATAGCGGTTGATTTTGTCATAACTAGAACCGGAGCTGGTTTTGGCGAACCGGAATAAAGACTGAAAAAAGTTTTCCGGATGATATATACTAATAGTAATAGGAGACTAAAAATATGCCGTTTTGGAATCAACCAGGCGTCGAGCCTAAAAGATCGTTTAGGTGGTTACTTTATTTATCAGGTATGCCACAGTTTATCGTTACAAAGGTAAAAAAGCCCGGGTTTAGTGTAGGGAACACTCCTCACAACTTTTTGAATTATGAGTTTAAATATCCAGGTAGAGTTACTTGGGCTCCTATTAATTTCACAATTGTTGATCCTGTAAGTCCGGATTCAACAGGAAGTTTATATGCCATTTTGAAAAATGCAGGATATAGAATACCGCCAGAATATAATGAAGCAGGACCTTCAACGATTTCAAAAAAAGGAATGGTTGAATCTTTGGGAACACAAATCAAGCTTAGTCAATTAAACCAAGACGGCGCCCCAATTGAAACTTGGACAATTCATAACCCTCTGATAACCTCTGTTGATTTTGGCGATTTGGATTATAGCAATGAAGGATTGGTTAATATTGCAGTTAATTTAAATTATGACTGGGCTACCGTTGAAACCAACGCCGGCGACGGTCCAGCTGTTCCATGGAATGTTGAAACTCCCACTGGGCCATCTGGTGAGTTAAGCCGCGGCGGCTATACTGGTGATAACACCCGCAACAGTGGATTCTAATAATGGCTGACTTTGAGTTTGGAAGTACTACAACCCCTAAGAGTCTTTATTGTGAAGATGATATTGATTTCTTAAACGAATGCATTAAATTAGAACACGATGGAATGAAGAACCTCAATCATTGGAACCACATGCGAAATCGATTCTTCGCCTCTTTTCCAGAAAACACAAACGTGATCGAAATTGGAGTTCGTTCTGGCAAAAACGCGTATAGAATTAATAAACTTTTAAAACCCAAAAAATTAGTATTAGTTGATCCGTGGGATAAATATTTAACGGAAGAAAACAGTACAGGTGTTAGAAGAATGGAAAACGAAAGGTGCAGAAATAATGTTTTCAACCATTTTGGCAACCAGCCACATGTGGAAATAATAGTCGACTATAGTCTTGAGGCTGTAAAGTTATATGAGGATGGTTTTTTCGACCTTGTATATATCGACGGAGACCACAGCAAAGAAGCAGTCGCTGCAGACCTAAAACATTGGTCTAAAAAAGTTAAACCGGGAGGATTTCTTGCAGGCCACGATTATTCTCCACACAGCCCCGTAGGTAAAATGGTGAAACAGTTCATGGTTGATAACGGTCACAAATGGAGACTAGCCTGGCAAGCGGGCGAAACCGCGTTCTATTCGGACTCTAGTGATAGTCCTAGCGATTTTGCCATTCAAAGAGATAAATATTGAAAAGAGGAATTAATGTCTAGAAATAGCTCAAGGCGTAATAATAGGCCGAAACAAAACAATAACCAAACCCCACAGCCACAGCCTGTGCCAACCCCGCCATCACAAGCAATTGCAAAACCTTCTTTTGTAGTGCCAACAGAGTTTGTTGACTTGCCTTCGAGAGGTAAGTTTTATTCTGAGGGAAACACACTTAGAAATATTCAAAAGGTTGAAATAAAGTATATGACAGCAAGAGAGGAGGATATTCTTGTAAATCAGGACTATATCTCTCGCGGAATTGTATTAGATAAACTAGTTGAATCTCTACTAATCGACAAGTCAATAACAGTATCCGATATTGGAGACGTTGATAAGATGGCAATTCTTGTTCAGGCAAGAAAAACAGGATATGGTCCAAATTATCAAATGAAAATGCATTGTGAAAGTTGCAATACCGAACAGATTTTTGATTTTGACTTGGATGAACTAGTATCCAATGCTTTAGGGGAATTAAATAATTCGCCTGAAGATGTTTTAGTTAACGAGGAAACTGGAACGTTCAGTTTTGATCTTCCCGTCTGTAAATACAATATTGTTTGTCGAGTTTTAAATAATGAAGATTTTAAATATTTAATTGAACTCGAAAAGCAAAGAAAAAAACATTCATTAGACTACAACTATACTGTCGAACTACTTCGAAGAATGATCGTTGAAATTAGAGAGCCCAACTCAAGCCAAAACGCAATTCCAATAACTGATCCGGAGATAATATCCCAGTTTTTAGATTTTATTCCGGCTTTGGACTCTAAAAAGTTAAAAATAACTCACTCTTCTTTGACACCAAGCTTTAGAATGCACCAAGAGGTACCCTGCCCTTCATGTGGCGGTGAAGCTGAAAGAGAGGTGCCCTTTTCATGGGCATGGTTTTGGAATAACGAGTGATTATATAAAAGAAGGCCCTTACGAAGAAATCTTTTTCTTAATGCAAAAAGGAAACTGGTCTTTTACTGAAGCATATAGCCTACCCATTGGACTTAGACGCTGGTTTGTCGAGCGAACTTTGGCACACGTCAAAGAAAGTCAGTCAAGTAAAAAATAAAATATATTAAGTTCTATTTATAAGTGTATAGTTGTATCCTTTAGGAGAAATTTATAAATGGGCAGTGGACCTGGAAAAATTGGAGATGATATTAAAGGGGTTGTTAATGACCTGACCGGTCTTTACAAGCAATATAATAAAGAGCTTAGTAACATCATGGGCCCCCTTGAGAAGCATTTGGACATTGCAATTCAAATGCGCGAAGCCAATGAACGGATGGTCAAGTCTGGAGGGGATTACTTTAGCAAGTTTGCCCCCGGAGGCGAATTCAGCAGAGCATTAGACCAAGCAGTACGTTTTTCAACCGATTTCTTTGGTTCCGCCCAACGCGGCGCGGAGGCAATGACAGATCTTGCCACCAACATGACATCTTTTTTAGGTATAAACCAAAGCGGCCAAGCTGCTCTGGCAAGATCGACGGCCCTAATGAGAGAGATGGGGTTCGAGTCTGCCGCTTTAGCGAAAGCCATAGATAATCAAGCCATGGCTTTTGGAGCCAATCGAAATCAGCTTGAGGTCTTCGCAGCTTCAATGAGCAAGATATCTAGAGATTTGTTCATAAACCCTAAAAAACTAATGGATGATTTTAGTTTTGCCCAAACTAATTTTGCTTATAATGCAGAAAAAACTTTAAATGTTTTTACAAGAATGGAAAAACAGTCAAGAAAGACAGGCATTGAATTTTCTACGATGGCCGAAAAGTTTGGTGACGGGCTAGATACATTCGGCGGCGCAACTGAAATGGCCGGCAAATTAAACCAAATCCTGGGCGCCAATGTTTTTAACCCACTAGAGCTTTTGAGTATGGATGAGGCAGAAAGAGTTGCAACAATACAACAAAGGCTAGGTGAAAGGGTAAATATCGATGAACTTGGTAAGTATGAACTTAAAGCAATTGGAACAGCGCTAGGAGGTATGTCACCATTAGATGTCAGGAAGCTTTTAACAGAGGGCCCCGACGATGCTGTGAAAAGAATCTTAGGGGAAGAGATCGACGAACGCGCAAAACCTCTAGAAGGCATCATGGCAGGCGATGACATGGATAAGTTTGCAATGAGCACTACCTTGGCTACTGATGAGATGGCAAAGTTAGAAACAACCATAAAGAACCTAAGAACTCCCTTAGAAGACATGGCCATCAACCTTTCGCGAGCAGCCGAAGGCGCCACAAGAGAAGGTCTCATACAAGCAGGTGCCGCAGCAGGTTTTGACGAGCAAACTCTCAGAGACAACCCAGAAAGAATACTCGAACTTCTCCAAGCCGGCTTTCTCGGCCGAATGGACAGAAATCTGGCCGGTGATGCCGCAATGCGGGGAGCAAGAGAGCCATATCAGCCGGATAGAGATATAAGACCAGATTTTTTTGATACTGAATTGGCAGATATGGCAAAAACAAACCCTGTTTTTGCGGGTATGATTGCTGGTATAGCAAAAACGGGCCTCGACATCGCAGGAGAAAGCCCTATTGCCGCTACTGTTGTTATTGCCGCATTGCAAAAAATGCTAGGCACCCCCGGCGGCCCCGGGATGACACCGCTCCAAACAGCTGCAGCTGGCATTAAAAGAGACCCTATTACTGGAGAATCTCTCCCGGGCGCCGAATTCGACGCCGGTGGCGCCTTTATAGCGCGGACCGCTGAATCATCAATGTCAGATATTAAAGCAGCGTACGCAGCCGGTGAAAAATTTTCTAAAGGTGGCATGTCTGAGGAAGAGACGAAAGAAGCGATGAACGCAATAAACAAGGTGTTTATGAACGAGGAAAGCGCAAAAGCGTTTACCCAATTTCTTATGAAGTTCTTTTCAAGAGTTTTGGCCATGGCGGGACCATAATTGTTAATGGAGGTTAAACAATGTCAATAGTAACATTTGAGAAAATAGCAAGAAAAAAAGGCCAAATACTTAGTGTTGTAAGTGTAACTACGGGTCAATCTGTAAGTTTTCCGGCTTTTATAGACAACTTTTCTGATAATTATAACGTAAGTTGGGGCAACGAAGAGAGTTTTGGCCGCGTCGACCCAGTAAAGCAATATAGAGGCACAAGCAGAAGAATCAGTCTTACTTTATCTGTTCTCGCCCCCGACCGTGCCAAAGCGGAAGAAAACCTAACACAATATTCAAAGTTTATTCAAATGCTTTACCCAGTTTATAGTGAGCCATTAAATACGAGGGGCTCTGCCGCTAGAACAATAAAAGCGCCACCTATCTTGAAAGTAAAGCTTATGAACTATATTCAATCAGCCAACGGTTCCGATGGGCTCATAGGGTGCATCAGCGGATTAACTTTTGACCCGGATTTTAAATCGAGCCACTTCATTAGAGAAGACGGAACCATTGTTCCGCAGATTTTTAGAATATCTTTCAATTTCGTGCCACAACACGATTCGGAAATTGGCTTTAATTCATCTGGTGATTTTTTAACACAAGAATTTCCATACGGACAAACGCAAACCCCAATAGCGTCGGATGCAACAGAATCTAGTTCCCCTAACGGTCGAGCAGACGTTGCTAATGTAATGTCTATTGGAATAATATAAAATATGAGGATAAAAAGAGATGCCTATTAATAGATATAAAAATCCGAATACAAAAGTTGTCAGGAATGACGCCGCAAAAGATGTCGGTCCTGCAGGTAACCCAATGGCTCTCAATATAGCCAAAAGGCAAAGAGAGTTTATAGACCAATACACAAAACAAGATATCAATGAGATTACAGAAATAGACAGAGCCAGTTTTGACAACGAAAAATATATTTTTAAATTGGGGGATAGATTGTTTAAAATTGCTTTTGATGCATATGGCGATACAAGGTATTGGTACCTGATTGCTTGGTGGAACCAAAAGCCAGCTGATTTTTATTGTAAGCCAGGAGACATAATCTATATACCTAGGCCTTTAAAAGATATTTTGCAATTGTGGAATAAGGAAAAGTGAGTAAAAAACAGAACCCAAAAAACTCTTTAGTTTCACAGGCATATTTAATGTGGCTTTTGGGAATTAAGAGTCCCAGCCTATTGACTGACATGCCAATGCTTGGCTCGTCTCCAAATAGGTTTTACTATAAGTATGTCAAAAAATTAAAAGGAGATTACGACCCAGACTCTATAGTGAGTAGTTTAAACAGCAAATTTAAATCAGGGGCGAATTATCCGACAATTCAAGACCCAGTCATGGCCTTTTTTGATATGGAGACATATAAATTAAGCATGCTGGTTCCCGAAATTAGATTTTACAAAGTTTCAAACGACACATTGATACCTTTTTATTTTCCAATAATTTCAGATTTTGATCCTCTTGAAAATAGCTCTGCAGAGTTTACGGGCTATGTTGGAGGAAATACAACTATTGAAAACTTCGGTGTAGTTGTCGAAGGTCAAGATTTTTTCACTTCTTCCAGATATATCAAATGCAATCTTACACTTAGAATTGATAGTTTGGCAAATATTTTCATAGAAAAACCAGGCTATGCGCGTCTAGCAGATTTATTTACTTTTTCTACAGAATTGGCTGGATCACAAAAAAAGGCAGGAGGAAAGGTTGTTGGCCGCGGCCAACTTCGCAAGCAAAACGAAATAGCTGTTATTTTAGCTTATTCGTCTGCCGACAGTGCCGGTTCTGTTTTTACAGATGCAGAAATAGAGCAGGTTGAAAAAAACTTTCTCTCCTTAAGAATGTACCCCGGGGATCATACCATAAACGTGAATCAAGATGGATCCGCCACCATAGATGTTGAATTTACTGCATTTATTGACTCTTCGAGGTTAGATCACGCAAGCTTGATTGAGAGCCCCGGAGATATGATTGAAAAGGCCCTCACGCGATCGTCGACTAAGACCCCGCGAAGAACTATCAACATGATAGGACCCACCAACGCTTCAGACGTGGCCTCGCGAACAAAAAAAAGACAGAAAAAAGTAATAGAAATTCAGAATGAAATTCGAAAAATTAGTGAAATCTTAGAACAAAGAGAAAGGCTCTTTTCCATCGATGTAATTCCGGAACTCTTGCAACTGTATTCTTTTCCAAACCACTTGAAAGGAGAAAGCCAAGAAGATGAATCCTCTTTGCCTACAGCTGGCAGCACGCCCCCGGCACTCCCAGCAGATGAGCCTTCATCTAGTACAGACGCAAAGATTGAGGCAAAGAATCTCCTGCAAAGACTTGAAGCTTCTGCAAGAACGTTGCACTTCTTTACTTTTGGAGATATGATAGAGGCTTTTTTCTTGAAAAAAGAGAAAGATTTTACGGATGCGTATGCTAGGGCAAAAAACGAAGATGAATCTGTTGCAAAACAGATTCAGGAAGATTTTGAAAATTTTAAAAAAATGACAGTTTTGTTGGCAGATGTGCATATAAGCTTCGATGATGGAAAAATTGCAAGAGTTAATATTGCAGATTTGCCAGTTTCAGTAGAAATATACCAGCAATACATCTTTAATGAAGTTGTAAATATGGCTGACAAGAAATACACTATAAAAAAGTTTTTGGAAGATTCTTACAAAGCTGTTTTGGATAAGGTTTTTTCTAGCTTTGACGACATTGCTCCTCATGTTGTTAAAAATACAGATACAACTTTTGCAGCTGTTTCCTATACTGGTGCAAAACTAAAAGAAAGTTTTTCTGATATGGAACCAGGAGAAATCTCTCCCGATCAAGCCCCGGGCCCGCTTGACGGAGGAGTGGCAGCTGCAATACCTATGAATACTTTTGAAATAGATAAAGCCAATAATGAAAGAGAATATTTTATTATATATCCGCAAACAAACACAAAAATACCCTCAAGTCGTAAGGCTGGAGACAGAAAAAAGGATTTAAAAAACGGTATATTTCATTTTGACTTAGGCAAAGATCGTGGTATAATAAAAAATATTAATTTTTCAAAATTTGACATAACTTATAGAAGAGAAGGTTTGATGGTTGGTCAGATCGGACTGTATGATGAGTTGAAGATGCCATATCATGCGAACGTTTCAATGTTTGGGAATATGATGTTCTTTCCGGGAAGTCAAATTTACATTGATCCGTTTTCTGTAGGGTTTGGAGACCCCAGAGATGAAAACTCCCCAGCAGCCAATTTGGGCTTGGGTGGCTACTATACAGTAATAAAAGTGGCGACAACCTATACAAATGAAGGAAGCTTGGCTACAAACTTAGAGTGTTCATTTTCTAGTCCAACTAGAGAAGGTGCCACAAAGTTACCCACATCACCGGAACTAGCGACCAAGAACCCATCAGTCAATTCGGTCAATGCCGCTGATGCTGCATTGTCTGAAGATGCAACAGAGATACCTGAGCCTCCGCCATCGCCCACAAGCCGAGCGCTGCCCAGTCCAAGTGATTCTGGGCTTTATGGACCTGAAAGCCCCCGTATGACGGAAATGAGAGAAGAGCAAGCTCGCCAGAGAGAAAGGGACCTTCAAGAGTTTGGAGGCTCCAGAAGGCCAACCCCGGCCCCATCTCGTCGAACCAGTCCCGCGAGTTCGCAATATGCCCCCCGCGGTGTTCCACCTAACTTGCGCCCAACAAGCGAAGAGGCAGAAGAGCTAGAATCAAGCGTAAGCCAGAGAAGAGCAGGTACGATGGATTCGGGAGGTGACACCAATGGCGATTATTGATGATATTAAATTTACTGGTGGTGGTACCAACTCTCTGTTTGAAGAGTATGATGAAAGGAAGAAGTATCAAAATTATTCTGGTTTTCAATCTTTTAAAACTATAGATACTCTTTTTGAAAAAATAAATTATGGAATTTTTAATAAGAATTTTGAACCAATATTCCCCATTGTCGAGTCACAACAGGCAAATTTAGAAAATTTTCCAGAGTACGCCTCGTCTGTGTATGTTTTGCCTTTTGTTGCCCGGGCATTCAAAGACATGAGAAAAGAATACATAGACTATATAGATAATGGTGGAAACCTAGCAGAACTCGCAGCAAGAATTGGCTTTGTTGATACAGAGCAAAAGTTAGGCTCTATTTCTTATCCCAAACATATTGGAAACATTGTCCCAAAAAGTGGGTATGTGGACTTCGAAAGGCAATATCAAAATTATACTGGTTTTCACTTAAGGAAAGTTGCCGCTGCAATTGGAAGACCAGCTTTTGGGCAAAAGGACACAACCACTTATCGAGGGGTTGCCGAAGCGTTTCTAAAGGCAATGCAAAGCGGCTACGGAGATAGAATAACCGCCAGAAGTTACCCAATCACTAGGAGCGGTTATTCTACATCTGCAAACCGTTCTATTCTAACGACAGGCCTGTGCATTGAACTGGCGTCTCTGAACAGATCAATAGATGAGCCAAAAGGAGAAATGATAACTAGCACCGAGTTCAGGTGCTTTGCTGATTTCGCTAACGCATATGGATTTTTTATCGATAAAAATGTTCCATGGAGATTGATAGCTGATTTAGACTCCCCAAAAATGAGGGAATACATGGTGCAAAGTGTAAATTTATCTGATTCGCATTCTTCCATGGATTATTATAATACTTTAGTTGAAAAAACTCACTTAGATGACTGGATTTATTTAAGAAACTTCGTTTCTAAGCTTTATGTGATTTTTAATGGCATGGACGCTTTTACTGAATTAGTTGCAGGGGCCGAAAACGGCATATACGATGATCCACACTTTAATATGCAATTGTTGTATATAACCAGGATGTTGGAACTTGGCATGCCCTTGAGAGGCTCAGGTTTTACAAATAATCTCAGAATAATACTTGAACTTTTGGACCTTCCGGGTTATGGTATAAGACAGGCTTCTGAGAAAATAGGAGCCATTTGTAGTAACAAGTTAAAAGAAATATACGGCCCTTAATTGATTATACAAACCCTCGATATAAAAGATAATTGCACTGGAATTTTTCATAAAAGTTCGTTTTTGTTTGATAATTTTGATGAAATCGTAGAGAGTTCGAACCTTGCCTGGAAACATTCACCTGTTTTGGATGACAAGAAGTGTGAATATCTGTTCCTATACTTAAAAGGCGAAGATTTGTCTCCATACGCTCTAGACCCGGAAATGTATGAAGAATACAAGTTAAAAATGGAGTCGCATGCAAAAGCAGCGAGAACGGCACAAATTGAATTGCATGACCTCTGCTTCTTTGATATAATTCCAGAAAATCAGCTTTTACGATGGTTTTCTATTCGCAGACAATGTTTAAACAGGCTTTACCAAGCAGACATTAAACCAACTGATTATGAGATTCTTCACAAAGCACACGTTTTAACAACAGAAATATCACATAATAAATTTAGGTTTGGAGAAAAAGTAGGAAGAGTAAGATATAATATATTTGGCTCCGCCACCGGGAGATTAACTACATTTAGAGATTCCATTCCTGTTTTGACCCTAAAGAAAGAGCAAAGATCCGAACTAACACCGAATAATGATATGTTTCTTGATTTAGATATTAATGCAGCAGAATTGCGAACCCTGTTGGCCCTATCAGGCCAAGAACAGCCGGATATCGACCTTCATGAGTGGAACACATCAGAACTATTCAATAGCTCGCTAAGTCGCTCAGAAGCCAAACAAAGAATGTTTGCGTGGCTCTATAATCCAGTCGCCATTGACGAGTCGTTAGAGCAATGTTATAACCGCGAAATCTTCCGGGATTTTTTTTCCGTCGCAGACCAGCTTGTCACAACCCCGTACGGCAGAAAGCTGTACGTAGAGGAAAAAAAAGCACAAAATTACTTGCTTCAATCAACAACATCTGATATAGTGATAGAAAATGCATACAAAATAATGAAACTTCTTGAAAATAGAAAATCGAGTGTTGCTTTTACACTTCATGATTCGGTGGTTTTGGATTTTGCAAAGGAGGATCGTGATTTGGTGAGAGAAATTAAAAATATTTTCGAAACAACTAGATATGGTCAATTTTTAAGCACGATCCAAATCGGAAAAAATTTTGGAGAAATGAAGGAGTTGAAGTTTTGAAAAAACTTTTAGGCATCGGCAACGCCGGTTGTAATGTGGTAGAACAATTGTCGCAATACCCAGTATATGAATGTTTTTATATTTCAAACGAAATCAACAAAACATCAAAATACAAATTTGCCCTTCCGGAATGCGCAGGACCGGAAGAATATGAAAACTTAGATATGTCAAAACTTCATCGTTGGGTTAAAAAAGTTGATAATTCTTGCACTGTGATAGTATGTGGTGGGTCTGATTCTGCCGGGATCACACTCCGAGCCCTTGAGGTGTTGTATAAGAGTAAAGTAAAAATAGATATTATATATTTCACACCAGAAGTGGATGTCTTATCAGATGCAAAGGCTCTTCATGAAAGATCTGTTTCTGGTGTTTTACAAAATTTTGCAAGAAGTGGCTTGTTTGAACAAATTTGCCTTGTATCCAATCTTCACTTAGAGGAGCTTGCTGGTTCAACAAACGTTTTTGACTACTTTAAACAAATAAATCATGTTTTTACAAGCACTTACTACATGATAGACGTGTTTAAAAATACGAAGCCTATTATTTCTACTTTCAAAAAACCTAGAGAGTCTTGTAGAATTACCACAATTGGCTTGGACTCGCTGGAAGGCAAAGAAAGTTTGTTTTTTCCTTTCCAAGATGAAGTGGATGTGTTATACTATTATGGTATTAACGAAGAGAAATTAAGAACTGAAGAAAATCTCTTTCGAACAATAACAGACAAAATAAAAGAAAAAATAACCGAGGAAAGAAAAGTAAGCTTCGGAGTTTATCCCACTCAATATGAAAATGATTATATTTATGTTGAGCTTTTTTCACCCAAAATCCAAGAAATAAATTTAAAATGAAACAAAGAGAACCAATAGAGATATTAAATTATCTTGCAAAGATATCAGTATGTGAGCAGAATGCTGATGGAAGAATTAACAGCCTGATAGACGAAGACTTGTTAATTGATGCATTAATTGATATTTCAAAAAATCACAAAGGCTTCAAGGTAGAAAAAGCACCAATTAGACACTGGTATGATGTAAAAATTAATGACAAACCAGTGCAAATTAAGTCTTCTACCGGCGGCACTGACAATTGGAGCAGCAAAAAATCAATTGCGTATGCGCTTACAGATCTTGAAGAGTCTGAGATTGATATCCTTGGGAATAGGCACAAAACAATACAAAGAGTTTTGGCTAACAATGTTTCAAAACATCAAAAACCTAGAGATATGGATATTTTTTGTATTGACAAAAACACTGGTAAAGTGTATCATACAACTCTATGTACGCTTTCAAAACTTACATCAAATGGAAACAATTTGCCATTCCAAATAAATTGGAAGTATAATTGGAAAAGACCAAGTCAGAGCAGGACTTACACTCAAGCCCGCAAATTTGTACTTGGCGCCTACATTGAATCAATTGAGAAGAAGCAAGCCCAGGACGATCTTAAAATACTTAAGGAATCATTTATAAATTGCTAAAAAACAGAGAACAAAGACTTCAACTTGGTCAATTTTTCACCAAAGACCGAGAGGTTAATTTTATGTTGGATTTGATCCAAAATTCTGGCCCAGTGCTTGAGCCTTCATGTGGCGATGGGGCTTTTTTACAAAAGTTACCTCACAGCACTGTTGGGGTTGAGATGGACGCCACCGTCGCGCCGAAAAAAGCGATTGTCATGGATTTTTTCGACTTCAGTGCAGAAAATAAGTTTGCTACAATTATTGGCAACCCACCTTACGTGGCAAATGATAAGATACTTGATTCAACAAGGGAAAAAGTATCACAATTGAGAACGTGGTCTGGAAAGACAAATCTGTTTGTTCTTTTTATAGAAAAAAGCCTGGATCACCTTGATACTAATGGTGAATTGATTTTTATTGTGCCTTCTGTTTTTCTAAAAGCAACCAGTTGCCAAGAGTTAAATAAAAAAATGTCATCACTTGGGACAATAACAGACTTAGTTCTCTATGGGGACACTACACCATTCGGATCCGATGCTGCACCTGAGCATGAAACCTGCATTTTTAGATTTGAAAAGGGAAACTTTACTAGAAAAACAAAAATGCATCTTTTCGACAAAGAGCAAAATAAAATTATAAAGCAAAGTGTAAAAAACTACTATGTCGACTCTCGGGGCATCTCTTGGTTTCTAAAAAGCGGAATTGATGTCTCTAAGTTGATGAGAATTGGAGATTACTTTGCAGTTAAGGTGGGCGCAGTTACAGGTTTAGATAATTTTTTTGTGGATCCCACCAGGGGAAACAAAGATTTTGTCTTTTCAAAAACTCGATCTACTGGAAAAACCAGGAGAATGATCGACGAGGCCTCTCCTACGTCATGGCTCGAAGCAAACCGCGAAAAACTAATTGATCGAAAAATAAAAAAACAATGGACCGAGAAGGACTGGTGGAAGTGGGGCCGACCCCAGTCAAATCAATCTGGTAAAAGAATTTATGTTAATAACAAGACAAGGACAACCAATCCGTTTTTTTTTCATGAATGTGAAAATTATGATGGAAGTGTCCTTGCAATTTTTCCAAAAGATGATACAATGGATATCGAGAAAGTAGTAGGCGTGTTCAACAACATTGACTGGGAGATGTTTTCTGTCAAAGTTGGCGGCAGATACATTTTCAAACAAAGAGTGTTAGAAAACTGTTTTCTAACAGAAGAACAATTTGAAAATTGTTTTTGACATCATCACAAAAATATGATACATTTATAAACAGTTGGTCGGGATATTTGCTGACCTGCTATAGCCAAACGTGCAAAAAAACAACATACCATAGGAGGTAATAAAAAATGGCACTTAATTTAGACGCAATGAAAGCGAAGTTAGATAAACTTAATGGAAAGGGCGAAGGAAAGAAGAACTTCTGGAGACCAGAGGATGGCGAGAGCAATATTCGTATTGTTTCGACGGCCGACGGCGACCCTTTCAAAGAGAAATTTTTCCACTACGGAATTGGTGGACAGTCCTTTCTCTGTCCGAAGCGAAACTTTGGGGATGACTGTCCCGCTTGCAACTTTGCAAATCAGCTCTGGAACGAGGGCACTGAGGATAGTAAGCGACAAGCAAAGGAAATGTTTGCTAAGCAACGCTTTTTCTCACCGGTCTTGGTTCGAGGGGAGGAAGATCAGGGAATCCGAGTGTGGGGGTATGGTAAGATGGCCTATGAGAAGCTTTTGACCATTGTTCTCGATCCGGACTACGGAGACATTACAGATCCAGAAACTGGCAACGATCTTAAGTTGATGTACGGCAAACTGCCAGGAGCTAGTTTTCCTCGTACAGATATTCGCCCTCGCCCTCGAAAGACAATTCTTTGCGACGACGCAGTTGGTGGAGAAGATCGTTGTGCAGAGTTGCTAGAAACCATTCCAGATTTCGAAACTCTTTTTGAGAGAAAATCAACGGAAGAGGTCAAAAGCATTATGGACCAGTACTTGTCAGGCGAGACTGGAAATACTGAAGTTTCCAGGTTTGGGAGCAACAACGAAGAAAAGCGTGGTTCTGACCCGGTGGAGGCTGCATTCAATGACCTCCTTAATGCGTGAGAAAGGAGAAATTTATGATTATTAATCAAGCATCCCGACAACCCATGCAAGTTCGTCTAGACGAGCTTATTCATAGGTTTTTGCCAATGGTCGATGTCGACCCGAGTTTTCAAAGAAGGGTTTGTTGGCCGCTAGAACAAAAACAGAGTTATATTATTAATTTGCTTAGACAGTTTGAATCAGGTACTTTTGCTTTTGCAGATGCCAAGTCTGGCTTAGAACGCTCTATACATGATGCCGATCAAGTGTCTATAAACAAGTATAACGAAGTACTTGAAACTCGCAAAAAAGGCCTCACGTCTTTAGATGCCCAAAATAGAGGAGAAACAATTCTTGATTTTTATAATGATGAGTTTGGAATTACCTTCAACTTTAAAAGATCAGGCAAAGAGTACAGTCTTGAAGATTGCAAATATAGCGAACTTCCTCTAGAGGTTAAATCGTTTTTGGACTCTCTTACAATGCTTGTTGTCGTGTTCAATGGTTTTCTTTATGGAGACCTCAATGTAATTTTTCTGTCTATTAATGATGGCTTGCCGCTGGTAAATCAAGAAAAAAGAAATTCTATGAACACATGGATCTCTAACGAGTTAAGAGAAAAGGCTGAAAATGAATATAGAGATGTTTTTGAGAGAGTTGTTAAACCTGATGACATTCTTCGAATGGGTGACGTAGAACTGTTACTTAAAGTTTTTGTGGCCACTCACAAGGTACTTAGATGGACTTCTACAAATAAAAAAGCGCTAGATAATATTTATGAGATTGGAATTTCAAAAACAAGAGGGAGTGTCGCAGAATATCATAACTCGCATATGCAAAGGTTTTACAAAATTATGGATATTGTAGCCAGCGTGATGAAGGCCCCAAAACAATCTAATCTACAGAAGAAAAGTGGTCAGTTTCCAAATCAGTCGTTTTGGGCAATTGTTATTGTTGCACAGCATATGGTTGATTCCAAGCGCACTTTTAAGAAAAACCATGGAAAAGATTTAGATGTTATAATTTATGATCTCGATAAAGAGTTGGAAAAGCAAGGAAGGCAGAACGAATCAGCTGCAGAGGTGCTTTATGATAATGGCCAAGGCCCAAAGCCGGAGTCCAAAGCTTTCTATAATTCGTGGGTTGGTTTGCCACATCAAAAAATTCATCTTGAAAAGAGAGCTAAAGAATTGGCAGCTGAGTTCGACAATCTGTATAGTGATATTCTTCAAGCAGATTTGTCAGAGATTCCAAGGCACTCTAAGACTAGAAAGGTGGCTAATGGCTAAAGTAACTAAGTTAAAAAAAGGCTCACTTGACATTGCCTCTATTCGAAAGATCATCAACAAGAAAGCTGGACGAGAAGTCGCCCACTCTCTAGAGGGTGACAACCCGACAGAAGTAAAGGAGTGGATCCCAACCGGCTCTCGCTGGCTCGACTCAATTGTCTGTAAAGGTCACCTCGCCGGAATTCCGGTCGGCAAAATTTCCGAGATTGCAGGATTAGAAGCAACAGGAAAGTCTTTTATGGCTGCTCAAGTTGCCGGTAATGCCCAAAAGATGGGAATTGACGTGGTATATTTTGATTCAGAGTCTGCAATTGATCCATCTTTTTTGGAACGTGCAGGTTGCGACTTAAATCGGCTTATGTATGTTCAGGCCGAATCGGTCGAATTTGTGCTTGAAACAATAGAAGAGTTACTAGCAACAGGAAATAGGTGGCTCTTTATTTGGGATTCTTTGGCCCTTACGCCATCCATTTCGGACGTTGAGGGGGACTTTAACCCTCAATCGTCCATGGCTGTAAAGCCAAGGATTTTGTCCAAGGGAATGGCCAAATTGACCCTTCCTATTGCGGACAATAGTGCCACTCTCTTGGTTTTAAATCAGCTGAAAACAAATATGGCAGCTCGCACACCAGCTGAAGCGATGACAACACCATATTTTACTCCTGGAGGAAAAGCAATGGCATATGCTTATTCTCTCAGGGTTTGGCTAACTGCAAGAAAAGCTAAGGCTTCATTTATTACTGACGATAATGGTTACCGTATCGGGTCAGAAGTGAAGGTTAAGTTAGAAAAGTCTCGTTTTGGTACAGCTGGCCGAACATGCAACTTCAAGATCCTCTGGGGCGACGAAGCGATCGGCGTACAAGATGAGGAAAGTTGGTTCGATGCTATTCAAGTCTCTGAAAGGCTCAAACAATCTGGAGCATGGTTCTCTTTGGTCAAAAATGACGGCTCAGAAGAGAAGTTTCAGCGTAAGAACTGGGCTGAAAAATTGCAAAAGGAAGATTTCAGAGAAAGTGTATTGACAATCATGGATAATGATGTTATTATGAAGTTCAAGAATAGAGAAGGCAAAGCAGAGAACTTCTATGATTCAGATGATCCTTCGCCTGAAGAGTAGTTAGCCAAAAGCCCGCCTCTTGGCGGGCTTTTTTGTTTAAGGGATAAGATGTTTACACTAACACAATATTTAATTGATCACGCCTTAATATGGGGCGTAATTGCTGATGTGCTTTTTTTTGGCGCACTCTGGTGGGGTTATTGGAGAAAGGGTAGAAAATGAAGAGAGTTATGATCGTAGATGCGTATAACCAGTTTATTCGAGGTTACATTGTAGATCCAAGTAAGAGTCCTAATGGGCAGCCAATCGGTGGCATGCGGACATTTATTAATATTTTAAACAAGATCACTAGAGAGGTTAAACCTGATATGGTGGTTGTTATTTGGGATGGCAAAGGGGGCTCTCAAAAGAGGCGGGCGATGAACAAAAACTACAAAGCCGGCAGAAAGCCTTTGAGAGTTAATTGGTCGACTGAAGAAATGACTCCACAAGATACAGATAATAATAAGCTGTGGCAACAGTTAAGAGTTATAGAATACCTTAATCAGACACCAATTATTCAATTTATGGAACCAGAGGTAGAGGCAGATGATGTAATCTCTTATGTCAAGTCTTCATCGATGTTTTCAGGCTGGCAAAAAGTAATTGTGTCCGCGGATAAAGATTTCATCCAACTTTTGGATGACAAGACAATTTTACATAGACCGATTCAAAAAGAGTATCTCAACAAGAATGCCATTGTTGAAAAGTTCGGAATCCACCCAAACAACTTTGCACTAGCAAGAGCTATAGTGGGAGATCCTAGCGATAACCTCCCGGGTGTTCCTAGAGTGGGACTGGAAACGGTCGCTAAGAGGTTTCCCTTCTTGAGAGAAGAGAAAACATGTTATTTATCTGATATCATCGATGAGTGCGAAAAAGCTGAAAATAAACAAAAAGTATTCTCAAATATTATCGAGGAGCAAGAGTTAGTTGAGTTTAACTATCAGATTATGCAACTATCTTCTCCAATGTTATCAATTCAAGCAAAGAAGAGGATTGATGAAACCTTTGAAGAGTTCTCGCCTTGTTATAATCAAACAGAGATAAGAAAGCTAATGATTTCTGACGGAGTTTTGACTGTTAATATGCAAGACTTAGAACAAAAATTTAATGATATTATATCTTCCTTTTCTACATAGAATCTGATAGACTATTTAAATACGCGAAAGGATAAATATGGAACATGAGACTAATTTTTCCAAGTTTGGAAAGTCTTTCCAAGAAGATTTGTGCCATTTGATATTGAACGATCGGCCTTTTGCGGATCAGATGTTTGAAGTTCTAGACCTTAATTTTTTAGAACTCAAACATCTTCGGGTTTTTGTCGAGAGGATTAGGAGATATAGAGAGAAATATGGAGTCCATCCCACATCTAATATTATGCATTCCATCATACGAACAGGTTTGGATGGAGAAGCAGAATCAGTCAAGGTCAGGATCAGGGAATACTATGCCAGAGTTTTGGCCAAAGGTGAAATTCCGAGTTCTTCGGAATATATTAAAGATACAGCGCTTGATTTTTGTAAAAAGCAAAAGCTCAAAGAAGCTCTGATTAAGTCTGTTGATCTTATAAAATCCTCTTCGTATGATGAGGTTTCAAAGGTTATTGATAATGCATTAAAGTTAGGATCAGACAATACTTTAGGCTACGACTATATCGCTGATTTTGAGAAGCGTTTTATCAAGAAACACCGCGGACCAATCACAACTGGTTGGGCTGATATAGACGACATTGTCAAGGGTGGCCTAGGCAAAGGAGAGCTTGGGGTCGTTGTTGCTCCTACTGGCGCCGGCAAGTCTATGGTCCTGGTACATCTGGGCGCCCAAGCTCTCAAAGCAGGAAAAAATGTATTGCATTATACGCTGGAGCTTGCAGATACTGTCGTTGCAGGTCGTTACGATTCTGCGATTACTGGCGTGGAGCTTAAGAACTTAACTGTCTTCAAAGAAAAAATTTACGATGAAGTAAAAGATATCGAAGGAAAATTAATAGTCAAAGAATACCCAACTAGATCAGCCTCAATACAGACAATTAAGAATCATATCGATAAGTTACGAAGAAGAGAATTTAATCCGGACGTGATCATCGTTGATTACGGAGATCTGATAAAGCCAGAAAACTCCAGAAAAGACGAAAAAAGGCATCAGTTGGAGACTATTTATGAGGAGCTTAGAGGTCTTGCTCAAATATGCGAATGTCCTGTTTGGACGGCTTCACAGACAAACCGTTCGGGGTTGAATGCTGAGGTCATTACAATGGAATCAATCTCGGAAGCATTTAACAAATGCTTTGTCGCAGATTTTATCTTCACTGTTTCTAGGACGGTTGAGGATAAGAATACAAATACTGGGCGTATTTTTATAGCGAAGAACAGGAATGGTCCTGATGGGCTCGTATATCCTATTTTTATGGATACGAGTAATGTGAAAATAAAGGTGCTGAACAAAAGCAATGAAAGTGTCAATGATATAATTCAGAGATCTTCTGCCGAGAGATTGTCAAATCTTAAAGAGAAGTATCAAGCATTCAAGAAAGAAGGAGGAAAGAAAAATGGAGATATCAAATCAAATACTATCTGAAATAACTGTGCACATGAAGTACGCGAGGTACTTGGAAGATAAGAAGAGAAGGGAAACATGGAACGAATTAGTGGCAAGAAATATGAATATGCACCTTAAGAAGTTTCCCGAATTAGAGATTCAGATAGTAAGGGCATATAAGCATGTATTTGATAAGAAAGTTCTCCCTTCAATGCGTTCTATGCAATTTGGTGGTAAGCCCATTGAAGTAGCTCCAAATCGCATTTTTAATTGTGCGTTTATGCCTATCGATGATTGGAGGTCTTTCAGCGAGGCCATGTTTTTGCTTCTAGGGGGCACGGGAGTTGGCTATAGTATTCAGAGTCATCATGTTGAGAATCTGCCAGAAATTAGAAAACCAAACGCAAAGAGAACTAGAAGGTTTTTAATCGGAGATTCCATTGAGGGCTGGGCAGACGCAGTGAAAGCACTCATGAGATCTTATTTCAATGGAGGTTCGAGACTTAGGTTTGATTATTCTGACGTTCGCCCGAAGGGTTCTTCTCTGATTACATCGGGAGGAAAAGCTCCTGGACCACAGCCTCTTCGAGAGTGCTTGGTTAAGTTGGAGGGTATGCTTTCTTCAAAGGAGGACGGGGACAAATTGAGGCCAATTGAAGTCCATGATATGATTTGTCATATTGCTGATGCTGTACTTGCAGGTGGCATTCGAAGAGCAGCTCTGATTTCTCTTTTTTCCGCCGATGACCAAGAGATGTTGTCCGCAAAGACTGGAAACTGGTGGGAGTCAAACCCGCAAAGAGGCAGAGCGAATAACTCAGTTGTCCTACTCAGACACAAAATTGACAGAGAATATTTTATGGGCCTCTGGAATAGGGTTGAAGCTTCGAAGGCGGGAGAACCCGGGTTCTACTTTTCTAATGACAAAGATTGGGGAACTAACCCTTGTTGCGAGATAGGCCTCCGCCCATATCAATTCTGCAATTTGACGGAAGTAAATGTCTCTAATGTTGAAAATCAAGACGACCTTGAAAATCGTGTCCGCGCCGCAGCCTTTATTGGCACTCTACAGGCTAGCTATACTGATTTTCATTATCTCCGCGACATCTGGAGAAGGACGACAGAAAAGGATGCACTAATCGGAGTGTCTATGACCGGCATCGCGTCAGGCAAGGTTCTGGAACTTGATATTCGCGCCGCAGCCGCCCAAGTAAAATGGGAAAATGAAAGAGTCGCAGAACTTATAGGAATTAATAAGGCAGCTAGAACCACCTGTGTAAAGCCAGCCGGGACCACAAGCCTAACACTCGGGACGTCTTCAGGCATCCACGCGTGGCACTCAGAATACTATATTAGAAGAATAAGAGTTGGAAAAAATGAGCCGATTTATTCGTATCTTAAAAATAGCCACCCAGAACTGGTTGAAGACGAATTCTTTAGTCCTCACGATACTGCGGTCATTTCAGTTCCACAAAAGGCTCCAGATGGATCCATTACCAGAACCGAATCAGCCCTTCAGCTTCTCAAGAGGGTAAAAAACGTAACAGACTTGTGGGTAAAGCCCGGATTTAGAAAGGGGCAAAACACTCACAATATTTCAGCAACAGTGTCCATAAAGGACGCTGAGTGGGCTGACGTCGGAGACTGGATGTGGGAGAACAGAAGTAGTTATAACGGACTCTCTGTTCTACCGCATGACGGAGGTACATATACGCAAGCCCCATTTGAAGAGTGCTCCAGAGAAAAGTACGAAGCAATGATGACCAGTCTTTCTAGTGTTGATCTCTCAAATGTTAGAGAAGACGAGGACAACACCGATTTGCAAGGCGAAGTTGCTTGTGCCGGCGGAGTTTGCGAAGTAAAATTTGTTTAAAACAGCTTGACAAACCATGTAAAATATCATACTATATTAAAAGAACGTAAAGGAGAAAAAATGAGTTCTAACAATGATGATAAACTTTTGAGCAAGGAAGAGCATCTTTCCAACTATATTAAAACATTCGTGGCTATTGAAGATGCCATGGAACCTTTCAAGGAACAGAGAAAAGATTTGAGAGAGTCGTATAATGAGAATGGCTGGCTCACCAAGGAAGAAATGAGATTAGCTGTAAAGGCCTATAGGCTTTATGAGTCGGAGACAGATATGGAAGTATTAACGGATTATGTTGATAAGTGCCAGCGCGCCGTCAGGAGGATGCCGTGATGGCACCTTTGATTCAGCGACTTAAACCGGTTAATCGACACCTGGTCATTGTTCCGCATATCAGCAAAAATGAAACAAACTCCGGAGTCTTGCTACCAGAGGATTTCAAACATGATGAAGATAGATATATTTCTGCGACAGTCGTAGATGTTGCAGCTGACTGTGCAGCTGACTTTCAGAGAATCCGCCGCCTGGGGCATGAAGAGAAGACTATAGTCATTGACAGGACCATGATTGAAGAAGTTTCTTTAAAAGATAAAACACATTATGTTATTCTAGAAAACTACGTTATTGGGATTCTTAGAGGACTAGATGAGGATTGACTTATTTAACGACAATTACGGTGCAGTCGAATATATATCTCATATGGGCGATGACCTATCTGTGGTTAATGCCGCTCGTGTATCATTCGGTGTAGAAAAAGAAACAGTAGATGAAAAAGACATCAAACTCATCAAGTATCTTATGTCTCATAATCATACTAGTCCTTTTGAACACTGCGCTGTTACAATGCGTTTTACTGTTCCTCTTTTTATAAGGTCTCAGCATCATAGACATAGGACTTGGGCATATAACGAGATAAGTAGAAGATATACGGATGTAGATTTGAGGTTTTACGAGCCAAAACAATTTAGGACGCAACATAAATCCAATCGCCAGGCGAGCAATGACGAACTGGTCAATCCAGATATCAACCATACTCTTGATAAGCCATGGCCCACTCCGCCATATTTAGCCAATCGCGCAGTAGAAAATCATCATCGTTCTTCTGTCAGCCTTTTTGAAAAGCTGTTAGATGCAGGAGTCTGTAGAGAGCAAGCAAGAGGGGTATTACCTCAAAATCTTTACACTCAGTATTACGGAACAGTTAACTTACACAATCTGCTTAAATTTGTTTCTCTTCGCCTTCATGAAGGAGCCCAGTGGGAGATTCAACAGGTCGCTGCCGCCTGTTTAAAGATAGCAGAGCAACATTTTCCACATTCAGTGGAGGCATATAAAAAGACACACATGGAGTAGAAATGAGATATGCAGTATTATTGGCCGCAATTGCAGCCATATCATGCAATAAAAAAACACCATCTTCGGAGTATGGGACACCACCCCCAGAAGAACAACCAGCCTTATCGGTGCCAACAGCGCCTGTAGACGAGGAGCCCACCGGCGGATCTGTCCCGATCGATGAATCCACTCCAGCTACCCCTGGCGGCTCAGATCTGCCACCGGTAAGCGAAGTCGGATTCACCAGTGAATGTGATGGAGAGGAAAGCCCTGCTGATTTCGAGTTCTTCTGCAGGTGCAATCCTCAATGCTGCGAGCAGCAGCAATGGTATTGCCCTCCTCGTCCAGATAATCAAATTCATAGAACTCGGGTTACTGTGGCGATCTGCGATGAGTCTAATCAGCCTTGTGAATTTGGCATAGATGAGGGTTGCCCACCACCGCAAATTATTAACAGGGAACCATGCGAATTAGCATTTGAATGTCCTCCAAACACTGAAATCAATCAAATTCAGTGGTTTGATTGCGAACTTGGCGATGGCCGCTTTGGAATGCAAAGAGTTGTTTGTAATAAGGGCAGTCTTGTCCAGGGTCCTTGTCAGCCTTGCTTGGATGAAATGTGTGATGGTCAAGATAATGATTGCGACGACCATGTTGATGAGGGAAGGTTTTTGTGCGAATTAGATTGTGGGATGGGCTGGGGCTTTTGCATTGAAGGGCAGATCATTGATTGCGATGCCCCACCCGCTCAAGAGGAAGTTTGTGATTATGAAGACAATGACTGCGATACAAAAATAGACGAAGGTCAGCGAAATGAATGTGACACCTGCGGCCCAGTCCCTGTCGATGAATGTAATGGGATCGATGACGATTGTGATGGAAAGATAGATGAAGAGTTGATTCGTGAATGCGAAACTATCTGCGGTGTTGGATTCGAAACCTGTTCAGTGGGTAGTTGGATATCCTGTACTGTTCCTCAACCTGCAGATGAAACTGATCCTTGTGATGGTGTGGATCAAGACTGTGATGGCTTAATAGATGAAGGACTTAATTGTGACTGCACAGTAGATGATGTAGGGGTGTTGATTCCTTGCTCGGAGCCACCACTTACTTGCGGTCAGGGATTCAAAGCTTGTCAGTGTAATGATCCACCGGAGTGCACCAATTTAACAATGTCTGAGTGTCTAGCTTTATGCACACAGTTAGATATATTGACAGACCAGGAATGCGATCCGTATACTGGTATGATTATACAGGATGAAATATGCAATAACTTTGATGAAGATTGCGACCAAGAGATAGATGAAGAATTGATGGTGGCATGTTACACCGGCCCACAAGAAACTTTGGACGTTGGAGTGTGTTTAGCTGGAAGTATGATTTGCAATCAAGGTCAATGGGGAAACACCGACAACTGGGATAGGTTTCGGAGAGACTATTGCAAAGATGAGATTATACCTTCACAGGAGGTCTGCGATGGAGCCGATAATGATTGCGATGGAGTGACTGACTACGGCGAAGAAATTAAAGATACAGATATCTTATTCATTGTTGATTGGTCAGGTTCAATGGCAGAAGAAATAGCAGCCGTCCGATCAGCTCTAAACAGATTCGCAGCCCACTTTCAAGATCAAGGAAAGTTACAATGGGGCTTAGTCGTCGGCCCACGACAAGATGATCTGGAAAGGGAGCGACTATACTTAATTTCTGATATCTCTCCTTTTGAAGACTTTCTTAGTTCTTTTGCTGCTCTTAATAGTGATGGTATGGATACGAGTGAAGAAATGCTTAGGGATGCTCTGTATTTTTCTATAAGGGATATTTCTCCAAATGCTAATTTTGACGTCGGAAATGCCAATTGGCGCTCGAACACGACATCAACACCAAGTAAAGAAAATTTCAAAATTAATTGGAGACAAAATGTAGACAAAATTGTAATTGTCTTTACCGATGAAGAAGACCAATCGTGGTTAGATCCAGAGATAGCTCCGGATGTAATAACAGATTCTTTAACTGGTATAGCAAGGTTTAAGTTATACACTTTTATAATGCCATATAACCCCGGGACTTGGGAAGACTGGGCTGTGCAAACTGGAGGTAGACAATTTGAACTGACTTGGAACCAAAACCAGATGTATGAAAACCTTATGTCGATTATAGATGAAGCTTGTCTGGGTCCAAACTCTGAAAGTGAAGAGCAGGCGTATAATCGAACAAGAGCCCAGAATTATATACTAACAGCTCTGGCAGCATTTTATAGATATGATTATGAAATTGGCATATGCTTTTAAAGAATGTAGTAATAGGTAGCACGATAGAGTCAATCCTATATGCATTTATAAATCAGTATAACTACATTTCAATCAGGCGCTCACCACCGATGTTTTATAGGAAATTATCAGTTCCAATTTTAGGACATAAGACTGAGCCCGGAGCCTGGAACAGGCTCAATTTTATGATGGGCCTTTTAGGTTTAAGGTGCAGTTTCGATAAATTTGATACTTTTAAGATAGAAGAAAATAAAATCAAAGTATCTGAGTCCGGAAAGATATTTCAGTATGAGTTTGAAAGTTGCATTATTTTTGACAGTACAGGAATAAAACACGAAAATTTAGAATCGTTAGCGAGAGCCGATTCTTATCTTGTCTTAGATGATTTTGAGGTTTCCAGATTGGGCGGCAAAAAAGAGCACTTACCTAGTTTAGAGACGGCCGAGAATTTTGTTAGACAAGCTCATTTTTATATTTCGGATAGAATTGATGGGTGTGCCTTTGTAAGTGATTGTGTCACCGAATCCTTTTTAACAAAAGAGCAGCTTTATAGCTTTGAGTACTCAGACACAATGGCTAGATTTGTGATTGAAAGACATCTGGAAGCAATCGGCGCCCATGGCGCATTCATGAATTTTTATAAAAACGGTAACCCGAAATATAGAAAACCAATTGTTAAACATGTGAAGCGTCTGGTTTTCGAAAAGGATAATAGCGTCTATCAAGATTCTGATAATGTAAAGTTTTTGGACATGACCCTGGAAGATATAATTAATGAAGCCCCCACCAAAAGGTAGACACCTGGCTGGCATTGTTCCACTTTCGGGTCACCACAATACTTTTGATTTTCCATGGCCAGACTACTTACAACCTCTAAGGGAGGGAATGCTGGCTGTTGAGAGGTCTGTATGGGAATGTGCATACGCTGGATGCGATAGTATTTGGATTGTCTGTAACGACGATGTAGCACCTCTAGTTAAAAGTCGTATTGGTGATTATGTAATGAACCCAAAATATTTTGAGATAAAAGATTTCGTAAAAAGGAAGGACTACCATGAAAAGTGGACACCAATATTTTATACGCCAATTTCACAAAAAGATCGAGATCGAAGAGATAGTTTGGGTTGGTCGGTTTTACATGGATCACTAACCTCGTTTATTATGTCGGACAAGCTTAGCAAATGGGTTGTACCATCAAAGTATTTCGTATCCTTCCCTTATGGGATTTATTGTCCAAGATTTGTGGCCAAGAACCGTGCCGCGATTCGCGGCCCTAATTCCTTTTATACATCTTACAAAGGGCAAACAGTTCGAGACAACAAGTATTTGAGTTTTACTTTTTTCCCCGAAGATTGGCCAAAATTTAAATGGCATACAAAAGAACAATGCACAGGTGGAAGCCGAGAAATTCCAGCACAAAAAAGATGGTCAAGTCGTCATTTTACACTTGACAAAATATTCAATATTGATGTATTATCAATAGACAAGGTTATAGAGATCGACGAATATTATACTCTTGATTCTTGGGAGAGTTTGAGAGAATATTATGCGTCGGATCTCAAGATACCTAGACCAACAAAACAATTTATGAGACCATATATGTTCTCAGGAGGATTAGATATTGAAGAATAGAGTAGAAAGTTCTATTCCGTTTGTGGGCTTACATGCACATTCCGTTGCGGGATCGCCCTTTGACGCTCTTGGCTACCCACAAGAGCACATGGATTTTGCATATGACAATGGCCTTGATGCCATGGCACTAACAGATCATGGCAATGCCAACGGCCTTGCGTACCAAGTGTTGCATGCAAAGAGGATGAAGAAAGAATCCCGCGACTTCAAGCCAATCTTTGGAGTTGAAGCTTATTTTATTCCTTCGGTTGCAAAGTGGAAAGAAGAATATGAAGAAATAAGAGCGGCCGCCAAGAACAAGTCTGAGTATGAAGCAGACAACTCCGGCACAACAGTGGAGAACGAAGAATCAAAAAAGAAGATAAAGTCTGTTCTCAACAGGCGGCGCCACCTTATTCTCCTAGCACAGAATCAAACTGGCTTGCAAAACATCTTCAAAATGATTTCAAGATCCTATAGTGGCGATAACTTTTATCGCTATCCTAGAGTCGATTATGCAATGCTTAAGAAACACAACGAAGGTGTGATTGGTGCTAGTGCATGTTTAGGTGGCGTCTATGCTGGAAACTATTGGGAAAACAGAGACACCGGCCCAGACATGGTGCTCTCAGCTATGAGAGAAACAACACAAAAAATGCAGTCTATTTTTGGAGACCGCTGGTACGGTGAGTTGCAATGGAACAACATACCAGAACAACATGAACTAAACCAATACATTATTCAAATGCATCAGGAATTTGGTATTGAACTTATTTCTACTGCAGACTCTCACTATTATAACCCTGGCGTTTGGAAGGATAGAGAGCTTTATAAGCGTCTAGGTTGGCTTGGCAAAGGTCGGCCTGATTACTTATCCGAAGAGTTGCCCATCTCCGTCGAAGAGATTGGCTATGAACTTTATCCAAAAAACGGAGATCAGATGTGGGAATCTTACAAGAAGTATTCTGCAGAATCCGGCGTAGAGTATGATGATGAGGTCGTTCTGGCTTCCATCGCCAGAACTTATAAGATTGCTCATGAGCGCATTGACTCCTTTTTACCAGACAACACTGTACGGTTGCCTGATTTTGTAGTTCCAGAAGGTTCCACTGCTGGCCAGACGTTATCAGCTCTGTGTGTTGAGGGTTTGCGCTCTCTTAACTTACAAAACAACAAAGAATACGTTGAGAGACTCAAATACGAGGTAAGTGTTATCGAAGACCGAGGCTTTTCCAAGTATTTCTTAACAATGAAGTCCATTGCTGATGTTGCTGTTGATAGACAGTTGGTTGGAGCAGGTAGAGGCTCTGCAGCCGGCTCACTGGTCGCTTATGTGTTGAACATCACCCAGGTTGATCCCATTAAATACAGGCTTCAGTTCGAAAGATTTTTGACCAAGGGAGGTTCTGGCTATCCTGACATTGACTATGATGTGTCAGACCCAATGACACTGAAAGAAGAACTCATTGAAGAGTGGGGGGACAACTCAGTGGTTCCAATTACCAACTGGAACACTTTGCAGCTGCGGTCTCTAGTAAAAGACATTTCAAAGTTTTATGGAATAGAGTTTACAGAAGTTAATAATGTGACAAGCAAGATGGTTTACGAAGCGACACCTCTTGCAAAGAAGAGACATGGTATTACCGCAGGTGTTTATGCTCCAACTTTTGAAGAATTGATGGAGTTTTCGGAGTCTTTGCAGAATTTCTTGAAAAAATATCCACACATTAAGACGCATGTTGAAAAGCTTTATGGCCAAACAAGGTCTGCTTCTCGTCATGCCGGCGGAGTTGTGGTTGGTGAGAATTTGGATGAGTGGATGCCGCTTATTAATTCTGGAGGCGTACGCCAGACACCTTGGTCTGAAGGCCAGAATGTTAGACATTTGGAACCAATGGGGTTCATTAAATTTGATATTCTTGGGTTGGCTTCACTACGTATGTTAGAGGGTGCAATCGAAAGAATCCTAAAAAGACATCATGGCATCGAGAGTCCAACTTTCCAGGACATTAAAGATTACTACGAAGAAAACTTACACCCAGAAAAGATTGATCTGAACGACAAGCAAGTATGGGAGAATATTTTTCATGAAGGAAAATGGGCAGGAATATTTCAGTTCACAGAAGCAGGCGCTCAAAGCTTTTGTAAAAGAGCTAGACCAGATAATATCATTGATTTGGCTGCTATTACTAGTATATACCGCCCTGGCCCTCTCTCCGCTGGAGTGGATAAGATATACGTTAATGCCAAGCATAATCCAGAAGACGTCGAATATCTTAACGAAGTTATTCGGGAAGTAACAGGAGAGACGTATGGGTTTCTGATCTTTCAAGAGCAGATTGCCATGCTTGCTCATAAGCTTGGCAAGAATCTCACCCTGGATGAAGGCAACAAGCTTAGAAAGCTTCTGACTAAGAAAGGCACAGGAGAAGTTCAAGAGCAGAAGGACGAGATTTGGAGTAAATTTAAAGATGGGTGTATCGAAAAAGGAATGCAGCCATGGCAAGCAAAAGAACTCTGGGAGAAGTTTGAGTACTTTTCAGGGTATGGTTTCAATAAGTCTCACGCTGTTTCGTATTGTGTGTTATCTTATCAGTGTGCTTATCTTCTTAATTATTATCCAGCAGAATGGCTAGCTGCTTTCCTTGACAAAGAGCCAGAGACAAGGAAAGAGAGGGCCATTTCTACTGCTAAGTCTATGGGGTACAAAGTTGAGCCTCTAAATGTTAATACATCTGGTACCGTCTGGGATATATCAGAAGATGACAAAACGTTGGTTCAACCCTTAACTTCTATTAAGGGCCTTGGAGCAGTAGCAATTCAGCAAATTATTGCTCACCGGCCATTTAATACGATAGAGGAGTTCTTGTTTCATCCCGAGGTAAAGTACTCGAAGCTTAACAAAAAAGCTTTAGACGCCCTTTGCCGCGGCCAGGCTTTAAACGATTTGGTTGATGATAGATTCACCGGCCTTAAGCATTTCTGGTCTGCATGCGTCGTCGACCGCCCCCGAAAAGAAAAGAATTTGATAGAAAACATAGAGACGTATGCCCCGGAAGGCGATTTCACAGAAGAAGAGAAGTTGGAGTACCTAGTTTCATTAACTGGCGTGTTTCCAATTAGCGCAGTAGTCACACCCAGGGTCCGACAGAAGTTGGACGAACTTTATATTCCGCCTATTTCAGAATTTGACCCTGAACTTGGTGTGACTTGGTTCATCCCGCGAGAATACAAACTGAAGAAATCAAAGAACGGTAAGAATTTTTACGTTGTCAAGGTTATTGATGACAATAACGAAACAAACGTAATTAGATGTTGGGGTGTTGATCCTGACAGAGATATTGTGCATATCAATCGGCCCTACATGGCCAGACTGAATCACAATCAGCAGTGGGGATTCTCCACTTTTAGTATGAGAAGAATGTTCAAGTTATTAGCATAGGAGGTATCATGATTGAACAAGATAGTGTAAGAGTGTATAGGGTAAGAGAAACGGCAAAGATTCCATCAAGAGCGCATTCTGACGATGCAGGTATGGATTTTTATTTTTGCCCACAAGAGAGAGGCGAGGTTGTTGTCCACCCCGGGTCTTCCGTTGTGTTACAAACTGGTGTAAAGGTGGAAGTTCCACAAGGTCATATGTTGCAAATTATGAATAAGTCTGGTGTTGCATCCAGCAAGTCTCTTGTTACGGGCGCATGCGTTGTAGATAAGGGATATACTGGAGAGATATTTATTAATTTGCACAACATCGGAAGAGAAACACAAATGATAGAGCCAGGCCAAAAATTAGCACAAGGAGTTTTTGTGAAAGTTGCAACGCCTGCTTTGGAAGTTATAGAGGAAGACAATATCTATGGCAAAGAAACTTCTCGTGGCCACGGCGCATTAGGGTCGACAGGGGAATGAAGTGGGATTTGCAAGAAAAATCAAAAGAAAACAACAGCAAAAATTTTTCAAAGACTTTAAAAAAAGTATGAAAAACTTTAAAAGACAAGTCGCATGTAGTCGTTGCGGATACGCACCTGTCCCCGGAGAGAAGATTGACGATTGGCACATTGATAAATATTCAGATAATATTGACTTAGTATGTACAAACTGTTATAATAAAGAAGAAGAAAAGGAGTTGGAAAATGTTTAAGAATGCGTTTTCTTTTGATGATGTATTATTACTTCCACAATACAGTGATGTTAAATCCAGAAGTGAAATAGATCTCACAAGAACAATAGGGAAAACTAAGTTTAGTTTGCCGATTATATCCAGTCCTATGGATACGGTAACGGAAACAGATATGGCCTCGGTTATGTATGACCGAGGCGCCCTAGGGGTCATACACAGGTACAACACAATACAAGAACAATGTGACATGGTAAAAGATTCTGAACTCCGTGTTGTTGCAGCCGCAGTCGGCGTTTCTGGTGACTTCGAAGAGAGAGCATGGGCCCTGTATGATTGTGGCGTAAAGATCATATGTGTCGATGTAGCCCATGGCCACCATAAACTAATGAAGGAAGCTCTTAAGACTCTAAAGGAGAATTTTGGAGACTCGGTCTCTATCATCGCCGGCAACGTGGCATCCCCCGAAGCTTATAAGGATTTAGCCCATTGGGGTGCTGATGCTATTAGGGTCGGAATTGGCGGAGGGTCTATTTGTTCCACGAGGATCCAGACTGGCCATGGCATGCCCACGTTCCAATCAGTTTATGACTGTGCGCGCACCGATTGTGATGTGCCGATTATAGCAGATGGAGGCATCAAGAGTGCTGGAGACATTGTAAAGGCTCTTGCGGCCGGTGCGGATTTTGTTATGCTTGGTTCTCTTCTCGCGGGCACAGACGAATCTCCAGGAGAATCCTTTTTATCAGCTGACGGAAAACAATACAAGGTGTATAGGGGAATGGCCAGTGTTGAAGCCCAGAAAGATTGGAGGGGAGAAGCAAGATCACTTGAGGGGGTTTCAACTACAATCCCGCACAAGGGAAGTGTTTTGAAGATTCTCGATGGCTTGAGGCAAAACATTAGAAGCGGTCTATCTTACAGCGGCTGCAGAAATATTTTTCAACTTCAAACAACTGCGAAGTTTGTTCAACAATCTGTATCTGGTTTAGCTGAAAGTCGCACGCATATTCTGCCGCGATGAGGGATCCTAACAAAAATACAACATTCACTTTTTTTTGCTATGAGCACGAATCTATTGACTTAAAGATAAGATTAAGGTATGATGGATTAAAACAGAGTGAGTTTTTTAGAAGCATTTTAATAAAATATATCAACAAAGATCCGGTTATGTTAAGACTGGTGCATGATATAAAACAAGAACAAAATATAATGGGGAAAAATAAATTGAAAAAAACACGAAAAGACTACGATCAATCGAAAGATTTATTGAGAGAACTTGGGATAACCGAGGCTGATAAGGATGATATATTTGATATTATCGAGGAGCACGCCTTGGATGAGTGATAAATGTGAAAATTGTGGCCCTAATTGTGCTTGTGGGGTCGACGAAAAAGATAAAGAGCATTATAGAATGTGGATAGATTGCCCAGAAGATGATAACTGCGCACTAAAATCAATAGACAAGCACGGCCCGATGACCCTCGAAATGATTGCTGATAGGTTAGGTGTTTCTATTGTTAGGGTTTCTCAAATAGAAAAAGCAGCACTAAATAAGCTTTCAAAACGAATAAAAAATATGACTTTTCTTAAGTAAAGTTACTATTTATAACTGTATTATTGAATAATCACTATTCTTAAAGGAGATTCAAACAAATGAGTGATGAGAAAAAACTACTTTCAGAGAGCACGATTCGACGCTTCATGACACTGGCCAATACTGGTCCGTTGTCTAACAGCTTTATCCAGGAAAACTTCAACGAAGAAGAGATTACTGAAGAAAACGAAGAAGAGGTTAATGAAGACGAAGAGATCGAAGAAAATCTTGATGGCGAAAACGCCAACCGCGAAGCAGACGTCGAAGAGGGCATGGGAGTGTATGCCAGAGACGAAGAAGAAGAAGTCCCAGTCGAAGATGAAGAGTTAGAGATGGATATGGGAGAGCCCGAAGCAGACGCCCCGGCAGCAGAAGCAGATATGAGCTTATCGGAAGAAGAAGCAAGGCTCTTAATTGATTTAGGTTCCAGGCTTCAGCAGCTCGTAGGTGCCGACGCCGCCGAGGAAGAAATGCCCATGGACGACATGGAAGATCTGGGAGATGTAGGCGAACCCGAAGAGGAAGAAGAGGAACCAGTCATGCAAGAGCAGGAAGCCCTTGTGCAAGAGGTCCTAAAAAGAATAACAAAAAAGATAGTTTCAGAGAAACTAAAAAAGAATAGAAAGTAAAACATAATACACTCGTCACTCATAAAAGCCCCAGCCCCATGGGGCTTTTTTGTTGTTTTTTTGGTAAAGATATTGTATAATGTAAGAACAAAATCACTAACATAAGGAGAAAAAGTGATAAAAAGAGTTTCCACGTTGCCTTCCGCAGAAGAAAAGCAAAAGAAAGAAAAGCAAAAGAAAGAAAAGCAAAAGAAAAAAAAGAAAAAATTAGAAGAACAATTTATTATTGTTAACAACATTCACCCTCCAGAACAAGAACATCCAGAGTTAAGAACTATAAATTTATATGGAGATATAACAGAGAAGAGAGGATCAGAAGTCGTTGCTGCGCTTTTGTTTTTTCAAAACTCAGCTATAACTACTATGCTAGAGGACCCTTCCGATCCGGAAAGTTCGCCAATTATGGTTGCAAGAAATATTAATATGTATGTTTCAACTCATGGTGGCACTGCTTCGGATATGTTTTCGATTATTGATGTTATGGATTCGATTAAAGGGGCAACTTGTGACATTGAGACCATCGGTATCGGAAAGGTAATGTCAGCTGGTGTGCCAATCCTCGCCGCCGGAACCCCAGGCAAGAGAAAGATAGGCAGAAATTGTAGAGTCATGCTACACAACGTAATGGCCGGCACCGGAGGGACCATCTTTTCAATGGAAAACGAACTAGAGGAGATCAAGTGGGTCCAAGATAGTTATATAAAGTGTCTAGCGAATTACACAAAATTAACCCCGGCAAAAATTCGCAAGATTTTGAAAACCCAAAAAGATACATACTTCTCGGCAGAAGAAGCGATAAAAATGGGTATTGCTGACGAAATAATCTAATTAGTTGGAGGAGAACTGTAATATGACTTGGTATAGAGAAGTGCTTTCTGAGAATAAAAAACAAACGATATCTTCAAAGGATGGGCTATTTTCCTTGTTTGAAGAGGTCTGGAAAGATCAAAAAAAGACACTAACAAACAAGCAGAGATCTCTTCTTTCGGACGATTTCTTTCAAAATACTCTTTTAGAAATCTTCTCTGGCATTGATTATTCCGCTTTATCTCGTTCTATGTTGAACGAGAATAAGACTCTCGATCAAATCATATTAGAGAAAGAAAATGAACCTACGGCAGAAGAAATCAAACTCGGCCTGCCAAAATTAAGAATCTCGGAAGATTGGGGAGTGCCTGAGTCTCGCGACAGGCAAATTATTGAAGGCTTTACCCGAGGCATTCCCGGTGGTACTTTGGAAGAAAAACTAGCACACATCAATAATGTAGCGACTGGAGAAGTTCAGCTGGCATCTGTCGGAGAAGTTCTTTCAACTATGGTTGTACTGGAGGTGCTAAGTACAATATTGGCACAATTTACTGAGGCTGCTGGTGGGTTTATTTTTGAAGGCTTTCTCGCTGGATTATTTGGAGAAGGGTCTGTGCAGATTACAGATGTAGAAGCAGAAGATGACGCCACAGGAAAGCCAATAACGGACGTCCAGCTTGGTGATAGAGAGTATTCTTTGAAACTTCTTAACCCTAAAACTGCTGTTAAGGGTTCTTGGAGAAACATGGTGGAGCACTTTGCCGGGGGCCGTGATCACGTTGTTTATTTAGATGCAAGACGCTCTGGTTCCGGTGCTTCCGATAGCCTATTATTTAGCGAGTTTGAAATTACTCTTGCAAATTACATACAAGTATTTTATGATCCATTCAAGAAATTTGCAAAGGCAACAAAAAATGTAGAAAACAAAGAAGAGTTAGTCGCAGCACTTCAAGATCTAGGAGATAGAGTCTTCCAGGTTCGATTCTCACAAAGGGTTGGGGGAAAATCTAACTTCTCTCTAAGAGGAAAGAAGGGAGAACAAGAAAAACAAAGATTAATGTCAGCGATTCAAGCCGCTGATGACTTGCCTTCTGCAGTTATAGGGTATTCGGAAGAAGATTATACAAAGAGCGTCAAAGCCACTAGGTTGTTTGGGTCCGGTGAACAGTTCAATGCAGTGCAGCAAGCTATAAGCACTGGAGACAAAAACGAAATAATAGCAGCACTTAGAAAGACCCGCGGCTACATCAAAAAAGAACAGTTTGAGTTCACGCCAGATCAAGCGAAGAGTATAGCAAATGAAAGAGAAATAGCTTATGTGTTATTGGGCGATGAGCAGCTGAAAAAAACATGGCTACTTTATGGCGATATTATGAAAAAGACAATCACCCCAGTCTATACCTTTTTGGGAAGGTTTAACGATAACGTATCTAAATACTTCTTGGGGTCGCAAGATGGAGAAGGGAGAAAGCAGCACGCACTTGCTGCAACACAAGATCTTGAGTTACTGAAAGAGGCTACAGATGAAGCCATTGCCTCAGTAGAAAAAGCCGATGACACTCAGTTGAGTTTTGGTTTTTCTGAATAAAACCCCTTGACATTTACCTAAAAATATATTATAGTATATACATCACATGAAAGCGAGTTATAATGACCACACAACTTAGCCATGGGACCGAACTCCGCAACAAGGTCCTTGAAGGCGTCAATACTTTGGCGGATTACGTAGCTACTACACTTGGACCAAAAGGTCAAAATGTTTTGATCCAACAAAAAGGGAAAAGACCTTTCGTTACAAAAGACGGCGTGACCGTTGCACAAAACGTGTCCTTTAAAGATCCGCATGTTAATGCAGGGGCAGAAGTTGTAAAGCAAGTATCAGCAATGACCAACGCCGAAGCCGGAGATGGTACCACAACATCTACCGTGCTAGCAAGAGAGATATTAAATCAGGCAGATAGATATATTAATACGGGCACTAGCCCAATTGAAATTAAGAGGGGCCTTGAGCAGTGCCTCGAAGTGGCCTTGACAACAATCAACGAAGTAGCAACTCCTATATCTTCATCCGAAGACATAGAACACATCGCAACTATTTCTGCAAATAACGATTCCGTGATTGGCAACCTGGTAGCTACAGCTGTTGATAAGGTTGGCAAAAATGGTTCAATAACAATTGAGGCTGCAAGATCCCATGAGACAACTTTAGATCTCGTCGAGGGTTTTAGGTTTGATAGTGGATATATAGCCAATGCATTCGTCACAGACGAGAGAAGATCAACCTGCAAATATGAGAGACCTATCTTTTTGATTACTGATTCCAAAATTGAACAAGTCAATGAAATCTTACCAGCGCTTGAAATTGCTGCGAGAGAGAATAGGCCGTTTATTATTATTGCGGACGAAATCGAAGGTCAAGCCCTAGCCGCGCTAATAATGAATTCTATGAGGGGTTCGATGAAAGTCGCCGCCGTGAAGGCTCCAAGGTACGGAGAAGAAAGAAGAGCCATCATGTCTGATCTTGCTCTTTCTACCGGAGCTAAGTTTTTCCAGCAATCTATGGGACATAAAATAACAAATGTTTCGTTGAGTGATTTTGGATCTGCTAGCTCAATAGAGATCAGCAAAAGCGAGACAACGGTCGTCGACGGAGAAGGTAACTACGAAAAAATAGAGGAAAGAATTGAAAAAGTTAAAGAAGAGATTGAAAGAACTGATGATCTTCATGAAGCCGAACGACTTCAGAATCGCATTACTCGCCTTTCTTCTGGCGTTGCTATTATCCGAGTGGGTGCATCTTCAGAAGTAGAAATGATCGAAAAGAAACATCGTATCGAAGACGCCCTAGAGGCTGTAAAGTCAGCACAGCAGGAAGGTATTGTACCCGGCGGAGGTATGGTTTTGTTTAATATATCTAAAAATATGATAGTGAATTTTGACAACGAGGAACAATCAACCGCCTTATCAATTTTTAAGAATGCCCTAAAGGCTCCATTCAACACCATGTCAGAAAACGCGGGACTAAATTCTGAAGTAGCTTCACTGAAGGTTTCTGACTGTAAAGAGTTTGAGGGCATTAACTTTTCAACAGGCAAAAAGTCAAATCTTCTAAAAGAAGGAATAATCGACCCAGCAAAAGTAACTAGATGTGCTCTTAAGAATGCTGTATCAGTAGCTGCCACTCTTTTACTGACAAATCATAGTATTGTCGAGACTTGAGTCACTATTTACTAGTACTAGTACGGAGGGTCCAGCCATGTCCGACAATAGTGAGAACTTTTTCGAGGTACAGAGCAAGTTAGATAGAGTCTGCAACGGCATCGAGGTGATGCAGGACAAGCAAGAAGAGATGGGCGAGGATATCGCTAAAATCAAAGAAGCCGTCTATAACCCCGACCAAGGTCTTTATGCTCGCCTGAGAGAATTAGAATCCTGGAAGCATACATCTTCCAGAATGATTTGGACGTTATTTACGACAGTTATTGGCCTTATCGGCGCAGTTGTGTTAAAATCGATTGATGTGTGAGGAAATGTGTTAATAAAAATAAGAAAATTGCTAATAACTAGCGATGGTTATAATAGAAAAATTGAATTAAAAGATGTTTATTTAAATAAGATGAATATTCTATCTGCAACCGACTATGATGGTATAAACGATTTTTTGCTGAGGGAGAACTTGTCCTATTCGGAAGACAAATTTTCATTAATAAAGTTTAATGAGGGTCCTGAGATTAGCGAAATAATTGCACATGGGTCTGTAGAAAATATTTTTGGAATCAGTAAACAAAAAAGTAAAAAAAAGATTTTAAGTGACTGAAAAAAGATACATAGTTATCGGCAGGTCCAATTGTCCGTTTTGCAGAATGGCAGCAGATATATGTGTAGCTAAACAAACTAGTCATGTTTTTTTAGATTATGTAGAACACTTGACTATCCTAGAAGAATATAAATTATTTTATGAACACCAAACCGTCCCAATAATTTTAGAAAACGATCTGGAAACTGGATTAACTAAAAAAGTGGGAGGATATCAAGATTTATTGGAGATATTAGACTGTTGAAAGAAGAAGAAGAAGATTCAAAAGTTAGAGTTCAGGTTTTACAGTTAATTAAGACATCGACTGAACCACTGCTACATCGTTTAGACGAATTGTTAAGAGATCACTATACTGGCAATCACAAACAGTCGGACTTAAATTTAACATACTTAATAGAGCACGCTTCTGCAACAAGAATTTTATTACAATGTTTAGACAAATATATTAATATTGCTTTAGATTCTCAAAGAAAGTTTGTATTAATACCTTTTACGGATTTCACCATAATTACGCATACTTCAAAAGTTGTAGAGCAGGGTTACAGAATCAAAATTGGCCAGTCTCCTTTATGGACTCACTAGTGAAAATATATCTGGGAATTTTACTTTTTTTTGCAGGTCAAATTTTAGGATGGTTTCAGGTAAATAGTCAATTAATGAGCGATCATTGGAAGAGCAAGCCGGTTCTTGCCGCTGTGTTGTTCGGCTTCCCGGCTTCTATCCTATTTTGGTATGCTTGGAAGTTTGTGGCAGAGGAAACCTCCTCGGCATGGTCAGCGAGATTTATAGGGTCCTGCACCGGCTTCATTATCTTTCCAGTATTAACTTGGTATATGTTAGGTGAGAGCATGTTCACCACAAAAACTATGATTTGTTTGTTTTTATCGCTTTTGATAGTCTTTGTCCAAATATTCTATTAACTCTTGTATATATTTTACTATTTATAGTAAAAAGGCTTTAAATTCTTATGACAAATTTTCATAATAAGTGGCGAGAGTTTTTGGCGGAAGCTAAAAAAGATGCCAAAATTCTAAGAAACATTAACATTGATCACCTCAAAAAGGAGGTTCCTAAGAATCCCGACGAAGAGGTGAGAGATTACTTCGTAAGACTTCAGAAGATGGAGGCCGACCCAGAAGAACTTAATCCAGTATTTCCTAGCGAAATGGTCTCCTGGGTAGAGTCCCTACCAGACAATTATTTTCCCAACAACAATCGTAAGATGTTCGCAAAATGGCTAGCCAACTCAGTTTACTTTGAAGAGACTGATGGCACCCACGCACCAGGATTCGGCGCTCAATTTGAAGACTTAAGCATTTACAACAATGATGTAAGGTATATATCTGATTATATCAACGCTGCCAATGACCTGCCAAAAGATTTATGGAACCTTGGATTCTATCAAGTACACGACCTAGCAACTCAATGGCATCACCAACTCGCTGCCGGCTTGGTTGGTAAAGATGAGCTGACATCCGGAAAGCTTAAGTATGTTGGCAAAAAAGTAGTTTATAAATTTAGTAATGGATATTCTATAGTCGAAGTTGATCCCACGGCAGGAGAAAGAGATTATACAAAGGAAGAAGGCTTAAAGTGTGGCTGGGCTCATGATTATGAAGAATTACAAGAATTCCAGGAGTACTACGATGCAAAGGATGTGGATGAGCATGATCGCCCCGAGTTTAAGATCCGAAGTGCAATAAACGACTTGGATATTGAAGGTTGTGCCATGGGTCACTGTGTCGGGGGCTACTGCGATGTAGTTTCATCAGGAGAGATAATTGTATATTCTTTGAGGTCTCCGGGTAACAAGCCGCATGCGACAATAGATGTTGGCGCCAGCAACAATAAGGTTTATCAAATTAAGGGACGCCAAAACGATCCACCTATAGAGAAATACAGACCAATGATAAAGCAGTGGTTACAAGCATCTGAGCTTGACCACAAAGATAGTCCAGACTACTTTAATATATTGTCCATTGAAGAACTCAAAAATCTATTTTTCACTGGGCAGTTGAAGCTCACCCAAGGGATTGATCTGGCAAGGGATACTGATGATCTAGATATTATTAATTTTATCATAGCAAAACTGAATGACGAGATACCAGACCAGTACTGGTCTCATTCCCAAAAGCAACAGTATATTTATGGCTTATCCAGAAACCGAAATCTCACCGAAGCTCATAGGATCCAATTGTTAAAAGCTAACCTAAAGTCTGCAGTGTTGGGTCGCCAGGTAGCTTCTGTCATGGGTATTAGAACAGAGACATATAGCCCTGTTAAAGGTGTTGATGCCCAATCCCTTGCGACACAGGCCTGGGCGGAGCTTGGAGAAGAAATCAAAAAAGAGCCACTTAAAGATGAAAAATTCTTTTATATGCACGCTTTTATGCGCGGGCCAGAGACCCCACTGTCAATAAAAGAAGAGATAATAGACCACCTTATCAGTGAAAAACTTATGGGAAATCTTCTGTCTCTTAATAAGATCCCTCTAGATAGCATGGCGAAGCCTTACGGGCAGGCAATGCACGAATACGTCAAAGGTGCCAATCCTGATGAAAATAAAGTTTTAAAAATTTATAAAATGCAGTCCGCCGGCCCCTTTAGCAGTCTCATCCAAGCCGGCGCCGGCAGAGTGAATTCTGTTATATCTTCATCAAAGGGCATGTCTGGCGAACTAGTTGAAGAGATCCTCGATGATATAGAGCAGGGCCGTCACTACTCGATGAGTGAAAATGATAGAATGCCACTCATTTTAAATAAAAAGGTTAGTGATCCTGACAAAATTAAACTATTAAATGTAAAATCACTTTCTGGCGAAAGTATTGCATTTTGGACGTCCCGCATCGGGCCGCAAGGTGTCTATTGGTCCCTCGCAGGAAAATCCTATTCAAGGCAACTGAAATCCGCGGCCGACGAAGGCCTTCTTAGTTTGGACTTTACGAAGTATCTTGTCGATAAAGGGTATTTTAATCCTGTATTTGCGGAAAAGTTGCGCGGGCAGATCGTGAGATCAACAGGTAAATCTCCAAAGTTTGATCAAGCAAAAGGAGAAGAGAGGGAACAGATCTTAAGAGACATTCGCCAACTGGCTAAAGAATGGCTAAACAACCCCAGAGAGATCCCGCCGTGGGCTAAAAATCAACTGCAAGAAGAAATAGATAAATTCTTTAGGAAAAAGTTAATGACAAAAGATAAATTTTATGATACTATAAAGGAAGAGTTAAACATAAAAGAGGAAAAAGGAAGATCAAGACAGAGAGGTATATACAAGTTTCACTGTATGATCTCTTATAGTCTCACGGTGGAGAGTGAAAAAGCCAGGGGTCTTGATGACATCCTAGCGGACCTCCGCGCCTTGCCCAATGTAACTATTGTTACCGTGGCGATAAGAAATAAGAAGATTGGAGAAAGAAGGTATATCGCAGGTTTGGCTATTAAGTTTATACCTTCTGTGCCTGGTGAGTTTAACGCTCCCGAAGACGTAAAAGCAAGAATTATTAAGGATGTTAAGAGACTGTCAAACGTAGAATCGATGTTTAAGGTCTCCACAGGGCTGCAAAGGCTGGAATAATGAAGACGCCACAGGAACACAAAAGAACCAGCGTAAAAGAAATATTATCTAAAACTCTCAAAACGACTACAACCAAATTATCCCCGATTTCCATTGAAGTTAACGAGTCGATTCGGGATGATTTTACTAAAGTTGATTTCTCATTTGAAGAGACTCATGGAGAATTAATAAAAATAGTCAATTTAGAACAAGTAGCTGGGTTGGGTTTCGTGGATTGTCTCTTCAAAGGTTGCTTGCAAGAATATTCAAAGAAATATAGCAGCTTATCAAACATGGTATTATCAGATTTAAAAATAAATCCTATCTTTTCTATGGCTAAAAACTTGGCAAGAACCGATGCAAAGACAGACGTTTCAATTTGCGTCGAAATAAAGGGCCTAGGCCTGGCTGAGTTCCGTTCAAGATCCAGATCTATTGTCTATTCGTCTTTCGTTGCAACCTTAGAGGCATTTCAGTTTTATATAAATTGTCAGAGATCTTTTGAAAAGTTAAAATGGATTATCGATGACGCCAAACAAAGAAATCGGAGCGACACGATCCAGGCATGCCTGAGGGATATTTCCGCCATTACGGAAATGAATACTTATGCCAAGTAGAATATTGAATGATTTTATTAATTTGTATCATCTTGTTATGAATTGGTTGCATAAATATCGCCTGATTATGGTGGTTATTTGGATTACCTGCTTAATTACTTTAGGGGTGTTCCAATATTATGTCACACAAAAAATCCAAGTTGAAGGATCTAGAAGTGGGAGATCTGGTGACGCATGCCCTGTACGGCAAGGAGTGGATAGGTTTGATCATAGGGTTTAAAGATATAGATCATGTTAAATCAACCCCAAAAGAAAAGGCACTAGTTCAAATCCAGCCAGGTACAAAATTTGAAAACTTCTTCAGGGACAGTACGATAACTACGTATAAGGTTACTGACAATTTAGGGTACATATCAACTCATTGGTTGTTTAAGTTAGAAAAGAGAGATGGAAAAGTTAGACCTCCACGGCATTAGACACTCGAAAGTAGATGATTCGACGAGAAGTTTTCTAAACTTTGTAGATTTGCCATGCGAAATCATAACTGGCAACTCCATTGCCATGAAGGATGTTGTAAAGAGAATTGTTGAGGAATACGGATGGTTTTGGCATGAGAAAGATAGTTATAATCATGGAACCATAATTGTAACGGAGGATAAAATATGAAATCTTGGAAGCCCATATTCATAGAAGATAGCAAGGTCCCAAAAATTTTAAGCTATTTTGCGCCGATTAACATTGCCGCAATCGCCTTGGGACCTTTTGTTTTTTCCAGAGTCAACCTAACTCCAAATTTAAAGAGACACGAAACAATCCATTTTCAGCAGCAGTTGGAGTTATTGTTTGTTGGTTTTTATATTTTGTACTTGACTTTTTGGCTAGTTTCCTTTATAAGATATAGGAGTGGTAGTAACGCATACTACGAAATACCTTTCGAGAGAGAAGCACACTACAACCAGCATACTGAGGATTATTTGGACACTAGGAAGAGGTATTCTTGGATTAAATACGTGAGGGATTTATTTTGATTTTAAAGTTAGGCTCCAAAGGCAAAGATGTGGTGCAGCTGCAAACTGCATTACGCGCACTCGGTTTTAGTCCTGGCATGGCTGACGGAGCATTCGGCCCCGCCACTGAAATACAAGTAGAGAAATTTCAAGAATCAGTTGAATTATATGCTGATGGCATCGTCGGAAGAGCAACATTAAAGCTTTTAAATGAAACATTGGAGAAAAATGCACACTCAGTTCTAGTGTTTGATATAGGAGATGAAGACGATTGCCCTTCCCCAGATTGTAAATACGATTGGGTTAGGGTCGATGCCGATCAGATTGAAGGCAGCGAGGGGTATGACCGCTTCTATTTGAGAGAGGACGCCGCAAGGGCCTACAACGCCCTTAGAGAGGAGGTTGTGTCTCTCGGGGGGGTTATTAGTAGTGCCGGCGCGAGAAGGCGCCTAACAAGCTCTAAGCGGTCCAAATCGCGAAGCACGAAGTCGATGCACTACGTCGGTCTAGCTTTTGACATGGCCTTAGATACGGGAATGGAAAACCCCGCCAAGGAGCGGTATGCTATTGAACACGTCGGGCAGCGGGGATGGAATGTATGGTGCAGAACAGGAAACAAAGAAGTACCAGAAAGGACGATCAGTGCTTTTACATATAGGTGTACAAAAGTCCTAGTCACCGGTCGCTACTTTTCATTTACGGAGTTAGCTAAAAATCACGGATTCAAGCCGATTAAGGCTAGGTCTTGGTTTTTGAGGGGTGGAAAATATACTGGAGCAGAGTGGTGGCATTTTCAATACAATGCGGCCTTAGAGAAGGGCACTTCAACGTTTGGAACTGAGCTTCTTAGGGTGTATGATCGTTCAGAGTGTCAGAAATTTGAGCATTGGGACAATTCTAAGAACTGTATTTTTGGTGTCGATTGGTTTTAAACTACTTGACATCTGAATCAAAATATAGTATTATATAATCACACTAAAAACCTAGGAACACTCATGGAGCTTGGCTACGCTTGTATCAACATGACTTTGTCTGAACGACCAAAGTCTCAACGGATCACGACCAATAGATCAATGATCAAAAAGACCTTTAAATCCAAGGGCTTACCATACGCATCTGAGCTTGCGCTCCAAAACGCCAAATCTTTGGCGGAAATTTTGAAATGGAATCAAAAACACAAGATCAAGTTTTTTCGTATATCTTCTGATCTTTTTCCGTGGATGTCTGAATATGAGTTCGCTGACCTTCCGGATTATGAGGAGATCAAAGAACAATTAAAGGTAGTTGGCAATTATGCGACAAAGAAAGGACACAGGCTCACATTTCATCCTGGTCCATTTAATTGTATGGGCTCTCCGAACTATGAGGTAGTTAAGAAAACTTTTAAAGAACTGCGCCAACACAGCGAAGTATTTGATCTGATGGGTTTTGCGCCATCCCCCTACAACAAGATTAATATCCATGTAGGAGGGACATATGGTTGTAAAGATGGGACTGCAGCAGTTTTCTGTGCCCATTTTAAGAGCCAACGCATTGGTCAAAATTGCATGAAGCGCATCACTTTGGAAAACGATGATAAGGCTAGCATGTGGTCAACAAAGGAGATCTATGATAAAATACACCAGTACACTGGCATTCCTATCGTATTCGATTACCATCACCATAAATTTTGCACAGGAGGACATACCGAAGAAGAAGCACTCAAGCTCGCAGCAAGTACCTGGCCAAAAGGAATCAAACCAGTTGTTCACCTCTCAGAGTCGAGAGCTATTGAACACGGCGATCCAAAAATCAAGCCACAGGCTCATTCAGATTATGTCAAAAAATCTGTAAAAAACTATGGACAAGTATATGATATGATGTTAGAATGTAAAAAGAAAGAATTAGGGCTGATTGAATATCGATCTGTCTTTAATAGAATGAAGAGAAGAACCGCTTAAAATAAAGGAGAAAATAATGAGCGTTACAATTATTGATTTAGTAAATGACATTCCTGTGAAGGATGAAAAGGCAGTAGTCACTTTGTCTTATGAGGACGATTATGAAGGCTGGCACTGTAGAGATGAATTTATGGAAGATGCGGTAAATAATACCGACACTGCCATGCGAGTTGCAGAGCTTGTAGCTGACACACAGTTACAAGTGGTTACTGCATATGGAAACGAAAACGCGCTAGAGCTTTTGCGAGAACAAGAGATGCTTGAAGATTACGTGCGCGGCGATGATATGTTTGAAGACTTCATCGGAGAACAAATCCGAGAAAACTTTCATGAACTTGATGAGTTTATTGGGTGTGAAATAGAGCAGTACGATCACAAGAGAGGTAGATGTACAGTTTCAGCGGAGTTTAAGACTACTTTGGAAAATCTTAAGAAGTCTCCAGGCTCAGCCACCGGCTGGACTGTGAAAGTAAAGCACGGAAATGGAACTTTTTCCGTCGATCTATGAAATCTTTTCAGAAGTAAAGAAAGAACACGTGTTGCAGGTCCTGCTATATGCAGGATCGGCAGCAATTATAATTCAGATAATGCTCAAAAACCCATAAACAATGGTTCTGTACTAATTAAAGTATGGAAGACTTTAAGAAAGGAGATGTTGTTTGGCTTAGAGATTATCCTTTTGGATCCCCAACTAATATTCGTGGCAAAGTTGTGGGTGTTCTTAGTAAAGATTATTATAATATTTTCTTGCAAAATGGCCTAAATGAGGGTACAATAAGAAAATACAAGTGGTACAAACTATTGCTAAAAGAAAGGGCAATGCCAAATGTCGGGAAAGATTCGTAAAGGTGCGGGCTATTCTTGGTTTTCTGAGGATGGACATTCCTACAAAGGGTCGGAAATGTTAAGATCGACTTATGGATATACTGTGGACAATTTGGACACAAAAAGTCTTGAAGATGCAGAAGATACATATGAAGAAACTTTCATTAGAATAAGGAATTTATTACAAGAAAAGCCGTGGTGTTGTGATAGTCGGGAAGATGTGTTGAATATTTGTCAAACTATTTCCGACTCTTTAAAAGAAAACCTTTTGATTACAAGGGGATAAAAATGTTTACTAAGGGCGAAACAGTAAGGTGTGTCGTTGATTATGACTTATTTGATTACAATATCAAAGGAGAAGAGGGGTGTTATATAAAGCACTCTGAAACGAACAATAAACACATTATTTATTTTCTATGCAATCAAGAGTGGGCAGAGTTACCACAAGATTCGTTTGAATTGGTTAACAAGCCAGGTTATATTTCAAGTAAGTTTAAAAAATTTATTAAAAGAGTTAATGTTCTTCATTACACGGAAGACGCAGCATAAAAAAGAAAGGAAAAAATATGAAAGTATTAAGTGTAATTATTTTATTAGTGTTTTGTTCGACGGGATGTTCAGGCATCTTTAGCACTTCCAGCGAATCTGGAAAGCCAGGCTCAACCTCAACGGGTGGTTCTGGTGGCACAGGAGGTTCTGGTGGCACAGGAGGTTCTGGTGGCTCTGACGGCACAGGAGGTTCTGGTGGCTCTGACGGCACAGGAGGTGCTAGTTAGCGAACTGGCTTATAAATAAACAAGGAGGGTTGTGCATGCGAGGAAGACTAGAAAAAGTAATAGAGCGTGTCTTAAGAAGGTACGCTTCTTTCCTAGTGGAAGAAGATATAATAAGATTGACAAAACATCTATCTCACGCTATAGTTGCAGAAGCGTATTCTGATTCAGTTGGAAAAACCTAGAGAAAGAGAAAGATAAGTTGAAAAATCCAGTCTTTAAAATCTTCACAGGGCCAATGTTCGGCGGGAAAACCACAAAACTATTAGCATCACTTGAGAGATACAAGTATCAGAAAAAGAAGATTATACTTTTCAAGCCTTGGATCGACGAAAGATACTCAAAACAAGATGTTGTTACTCACGATGGTCAGCATTGCCCTTCTTGTTTAATTAAGCGTGGTGAAGAAATTGTAGAAAAATCAAAACTATACGACGTCGTTGCAGTGGATGAGGTATTTATGATACCTGGGTCTGCAAAAGCTCTAATCGAGATTTTTACAAGCGGCAAGAGTATTTTGGTTTCTAGTTTGCAGTTATCTTCCAAGCCAGATCCATTGCCAGAGATCAAAGATATTCTTCCATACGCAACGCATATAGAAATATGTCCAGCAGTATGTTCAATGTGTGATGCTGATGCACACTACACCAGAAGAAAGATCGACACCGATGGCGTCGTTCAGGTCGGTGGCGCAGAAATGTATGAGCCACTGTGTTTTTATCATTATAATAAAGTGGTGGATTTTTTAAATGATGAAAGAAATTAGACCAGGAAACTTAGTTAAGATAAAGCGTCCATCCATCGGAGTACCGGCTAATACGCATGCTTTGGTTTTGAAAAAAGAAGCATTCAAGCCGCTAGATTTCCACGATGTCACACCAGATTTTCTTTACACTGTGCAGCTGTTAGGTACTGGAAGTCATGAAATTTTAGGTTTTTCCGAGCGGACTTACCGCGCCTATGATTTAGAATTAATATGTTAAATAAATACTTGACTTTATTAGCATTTTCCTGTAATATATAAGTATAAACAATGGAGGAAGTCATGAAGATTGGTGATATGGTTTACAACCACAGGACAAAAAAGCTTTGTATCATTACTAAGATCGGCAGTCGCATGTTTGATCACGGTAGAGACGAGGGCACCAACATCGTTACTGTAGTTAATGTTGGAGAGTCACACACTACTTACGCACTAATGGATAGACTGGAGAAGATCAGTGTCATCGATAATAACTGATGTTGAAGGTGTATTCGAGAGAATGAAGCCAGCTGAGCAAGAGATGCTCGATCATGACTTTGGTTTTTATACCTCTCTCAAGGAATATTACACTGACAATGGCTGCCTTAGTGATTCACAATTATTTCACCTAGAAAGATTAATATTTAAGTACAACCCTATTCGTATTGCTGAAGAAAAAGAGTTTGTAAAGAATTATTCTGACAGACACAGAGAGACAGCCTTACAAATTGCCAAGTATTACGACGCACAATTTCCTAGGTATTATGGCAACATTGTTGATATAGTCCTAGAAGATCCCGCAGACCACACTCTTACAGCTAGCCAGTGGAACAAGATGTGCGAGAACAAGTATGCTAAAAAGATTAGAAAAGCATATGACGAACCAGAGAAGTTTTCGGCTGGTGATGTTGTGCAGATCAGACAGAATAATCGCATCGATATTGCGAACGACGGCAAAAACCGTAGATCGCGATTTAAAGAGGCAAATAAGACTGGAATGGTGCTTGAGGCTAACGCCCGTGCAATAACTCGACCCGCAAAGGGCGCACGCATTTACAAGATACTACTTACTGATGATACTAGTCCGATTTATGCTCACGAATCAGATTTAAAAATTGCCAGGAGGAAGAAGAAGTGAAGAGTCCAATTATTAAAGCTATATCTTTTTTCTTTAAAGATGAAAGGATTATTTTAAATTGCAGAGCAGATGGCCGCTTTCGTGTGCCTGTGACAAGAAAGAAAGATTCCAAACTTTCAACTAGGCGTGAAAATTTAACAGCTAGGCAGGTTGTCAATCACCAGATTATTAAATATTGCGATCCAACCTTTTATTTGGCGGCTGGAGACAAGTTGCGTGTTTTTCTGGGCGGCGATAGTAGTTACTTGCCCGCCGCGGCTGATGGGATTATAGGCAAACACGACAACCTCTATAAAAAGAAAAAGAAACAGATTCCTCCGACCCTTAATCTAGGCAAAAAGAGAAGCACTTCTCTTGACAATTCCTACCAGGATTATATGCAGACTGGTCTATTTAGGGACTGGGGCCACTACGACGACGACTATGAAGACTAATTACAATAGGCCGCAAGCTGGTGATCAGGTATGGATTCAACCTAAAGATGCAAAGATACCTTCTGCTCAGAGAATTCACGGCCTTATTCTTGAGGTTAAACCCTCAAAAAGATCAATGCTTTGTGAGTTTTGGTATAAGGTTCTAGTTCAAGAAACAGTAAAAGTACTTCCAGAAAGGTGTTTAACAAAAATTGAGTGACATTTACAATATTAGAGTTGGGGATATGGTCTATAACGTGCAAGATGGACACAATGTTCTGGGCCTAATTGTTAAGCTGACGTCAAAATACGCACACTACGCAATTTGTGCTGGTAAAGGTAAGAAACCCCCCGGTCAAGAAGGACACTTTGTAACGACCGGTCACAAGATTCCTAAGCATAAACTATACTTAAATATAATGAATGGCAACCTATCCATAAGTTATGGCGGTGGCACCAAGAGAAGAAGAAAAATAATTGTTGGAGACAGCAACTCCTGTGTGACTATTTAAGATGGGAGCATGAAATCTTATGCAAAACTTCAATGGTGTTTTGGCGAAGAAGCAAGATCTTGAGCCTGGTGATTCTGTTGGTTTCGTTCCACACTCTTTAATGGAACTAAGGTCGCCCGCAATTAGCGGGATAATCATATCACAAATAGGAAAAAATTGGTTCAGAGTATTGATTGATTGCGACAACGAGACTGGTATAGTTGAGTGTCCTTCGCATATGTTAAAGAAAATATAGATACTAATGTTAGATGATATTATAGAATCTGGCGATATTGTAAAAGTGACTGTTTCTAGGTATTTTGATATTTACAAAGTAGGCATTGTGTTATATACTTATAATGATGGATTCGATGCCGTTGTTTTGTTAGATGATGGATCACAGATCGCAGATAGGCAAATCCATTTTGAAAAGCTATGAAAAGACAAAGATTTGATATTGGAGATTTGGTTGAGTATGAGACCCATGTGAGTCGTCGCCAAGGTTTGGTCTTGGAAAGAAAAGCAATCAATCCAAATTTCTACAACACAGATCGAGACTATCACGTTGATGAGTACCGATGCAAAATCAAGTTTATTGACAGTGAATCTGAAGAACCGCGATGGGTCCGTGCTAAATGGTTGAAATTATTATCACAAGCTAAAGAATAATCTTGACAAACCTATCATTTTCTGCTAATATATAATTACAAACAATAACAGTGGAGAAGCACCATGAGTGTTTATTGTAGTTACTGTGGCAACCGCGGTCATAACAAATTGGGTTGCCCTTCGAGAAAGAAGTACGCAAGAGAGAACCCAGATTCTTGGCTAGCCAGGGAAGTTAAATACGAAGAGCAAAAGCGCGCCGAACGTGTTGCAAGTCGTACTTGCACATATTGTGATAAGCCTGGACACAACCGCAGGGGTTGCCAAACCCTACAAGAAGACATTAATAGAGTTTCATATCGTCAGCGTGAGTATCAAGATCAGTTTTTGCGAGAAGCTGAATCTGCTGGCTTGTCCGTTGGTGCGTTGGTGGAAATCGACCATACATCTTCTTTTTCGGAAGGCAACTGGCTACAGAGTAGCTTGACAATGATAACGGAATTTTGTTGGGACGACATTAGTTTTCTTGCAAAGGACCTTAAAGAAAGCTCCACCGGACTAACACTCACTGGTCGGCAGCCAGTGTTTCGAGGGAAAGTGCTAAATCTTACTGGAATTCCCAAGGACGAGGAATACCGATTTCCGAAACTAAATGATGTATTCAATCTTAATCTCGGCCCAATCGCACACTTGTTGCCTTCCGATTTATTTAACGATAACATCAAAAACATTTTAACCGGAGAATCGTCTCGATACATGGAGGGCCTGCGCACCGTCCGCGTCATCAGTCCGGTTCATGGCGACGGTGCCCAGGAAGAGTATTTACACCGGAATGGAAGGGTGCTGCCGGAAACTGTACAGCGAACTTTTCACTTTGTCCATAAAACCAACGAGCGCGACCGATACTTTAAGCAGAGAGTGCCATTTGCCGCAGATCTATGGAAAAATGTTTATCCTGACACGTGGAAGCCATACGAATGAAGATTAATCCATACGATTTGCACCCGGAGAGTCCAGAAGTAAAGAGGCAAGGCGACAAAATGCTTCTCCTCGAAGACCTTAGAAAAACCATCGATTATATAATCGAAGACTTAGAAACAAGCCCGGTTCCGATCTGGGGATATAGCAGAGCCAGAACTAAGGGCATGCTACAGAAAATATTTGAAGGCTTGGAGAAGAAATGTCTTTAGCACAATATGTTCACAGGATGTGCAACCAGGAGTTGATTGGCCTAGCAAAGAATAGGTTTATCGATGTTCCAACACAGGAAGCCATAGCCAAACACCCTTATCGTCGAGCAAAGACTTACCTTGCTAGCAATAGTTCCCTGTGCCCTTCTGTGGCAAAAGATCTTTGGGATATGAGAGGATATACTTTAAAGTGCGAACTGATCCAGGCAGGAACATACAAGGATACTCCCGATAAGTACAGGGAACTTTACTATGATCACCAATCAAGATTCAAGAGATCTCCATGGAAAATGCTAACGGTTTTTCTGCGTAGTTATTACTATGGTAACGGGCCAGATGCAACCCCTCCCGATATAATTGAGCAGATATATAAGGATTGGATCCAACCCGCGGACCTTCCAGCGGAATATTCATACTTTCACAGAACTAGAATCGAGGCCGTCTTGCGTCACCCGAACTGCACTTTGGATGTTGCTGTAAAGATTTCCACAACGGAAGAGCCCAGAATTAGAAAGCTAGCTTTTGAAGCTATTTCAAGGCTTTCCCCATAAAATTTTGTGTCATTTTTTTATTGACAAAATCAAGAACCTATGGCATACTAGTTATACATGGTGAGCGAAAACATAACTGCGTTTATACAAGGAGAAAATCATGGCAGTTGATTTCAAGACATTTACAAATATTGTTGATCACGTTACGGCAGTACGTAAGCCCGTTCTTTTGAGGGGTCGCCACGGCATTGGCAAGTCCACGGTTGTGTATCAGTACGCTGATAAGAAGGGCATGCCCATTGTTGAGCGCCGAGCATCGCAAATGACTGAGGGTGACTTGGTTGGCTTACCTTCGATCAAAGGCAACAGCACAACTTTCAATCCACCGGATTGGTTCAAACAAGCATGCGACACGCCCGTTGTCTTGTTCCTTGACGAAGTTGATCGAGCAACTCTTGAAGTCCGCCAAGGCATCTTTGAATTGACCGATTCTCGCAAGCTCAATGGTCATATTCTCCATGAAGATACTTTGATCTTTGCCGCTGTCAATGGTGGTGAGCACGGCGCACAGTATCAGGTTGGCGAGATGGACCCTGCCGAACTCGACCGCTGGACTGTATTTGATATCGAACCAACTGTTGAAGATTGGCTTGCATGGGCCAAGGATTCAGAAGTTTCCCAGCCAACTTGGAACTTCATTAACCAGAATCGCGCACACTTGGAGCATACCGATGATTACGAGCCGAACAAGGTCTATCCATCACGCCGCTCTTGGGAGCGCTTAGATGAGTGCCTAAGCTCTGCAAAGCTGCTAGATGAGTCTAGCCCTACACTTTATAGTTTGACATCTGCATTCGTCGGCTTCGAGGCTGCTGTAGCTTTTAATGATTTTATCAAGAATTATGACCGACAAGTTACAACTGAAGATATCCTTGTTAAGGGAGATTTTACACTTCTTGCTGATTTCGGTATCAATGATCACGCTGCGATTATTGATAAGTTTGAGGCAGAGGAAACTTTTCTTGAAGAGTTGCCGCAGGAGCAGGTTGACAACTTAGCTCGTTATTTTGTGATGTTACCATCTGAGGTTGCAATGAAACTTTGGACCGTAATGGGCAAGGGCGATGTTAATAACACGGTCATGCTGCACAAGTCTGAAGTCGATGGCGAACCTGTATCACGTCACTTCGTTCGTTTGATCAATGGCGATTCTGAGGAGAAATAAACAATGCCTGAAGAGACCAAGAAAGAGTTTGACCTGAATATGCACACAGCTCGTCTGCTTATGGACGAACCTTTCTTTGCGTCTATATCTCGACGCATTGACAAGCGAGCCTCGTATGCTTTGCCTACAGCAGGAGTCATGGTTAATCAGGAAACAGCACAATTTGAGATGCTTTACAACCCAGATTTCTTTGCAAGTCTCACTGATGAACAAAGGCAGGATGTACTAAAGCATGAAATGTACCACATCATATTTCAACATGTGACTGATCGCCTACCTGCTGATGTTAACATGAGGTTATGGAATGTGGCCACTGACTTGGCTATCAATTCACACCTGCACAATCTACCAGAGGGTGGGTTGATTCCTGGCAAAGGACACTTTGAAGGCTTGCCAAAGGGAATGAGTGCAGAATGGTACATGGCTAACATGCCTGACTTCGATAAGAAGGAACAGGGAGACGGTATGCAGGGCAATGGCGAAAAGTCCAATCAGCCTGGTGAGAACGGCTCTAGCGGTAGTGACGATCAGGGCGACCAACAGCAAGCACAAGGTCAAGATGGTATTCCAGATTCCCTAGATGATCACAGCGGCTGGGGGCAATGCTCAGAGGAAGTCAAGGACATCGCCCGTGAGCGACTGAAGGAAACAGTCAAGAAAGCAGCAGAGGAGTCCAGCAGGAACAATAGTTGGGGCTCTGTCAGTTCTTCTGTTCGTAAGGAGGTAATGAAACTCTTTGAGTCCAAGATTGATTGGAAGAAGTTGCTTCGATATTTTGTCAAGACGTCCCAGCGTTCAAACAAGTCTAGCTCTATCAAGAGGATCAATCGAAGGTATGCTTATATTCATCCGGGTCGCAAGACTAATCGTGTAGCCAAGGTCGCCGTTTCGGTAGACCAATCAGGTTCAGTTGATAATAGCATGCTGGCCTTGTTTTTTGCAGAGCTTAACAAGCTGTCAGAGATTGCAGAGTTTGTTGTGATTCCTTTCGATACTAGAGTTGATGAAAAATTGGTCTATACTTGGAAGAAAGGCCAGAAGCGACAGCCACAACGTGTGATGCAAGGTGGCACTTGTTTTGATGCTCCAACTAGCTATGTCAATGAACACGGCTTCGATGGCCACATTGTTCTTACCGATATGTGCGCACCGAAGCCAAAGGCTAGTAAGTGTCAGCGCATGTGGATGACCACTCCGCGCTATGCTGAACGCCCATACTTTGAAACAAAGGAACGCATTGTAGCGATTGGTTAAAGAGTCCGTGTGGTCAATCATTAAGAATGACACGGAAGACCCCCGGTGAAATAGACAATTATATGAAGCCAGCGCGATTGCCTATAACCGCGTTCATGTTCGAGGGAAGCGATGTGGGCCAGCTGTGCTGCGCCGACCCCGAGAGAAAGAAAACAAAATTCGACATAGGCTGGTGTCTCTTGATTGATGAGACGAGAAGGTAATCAATCCGCCGGGGGTCCTATTTATATTATGGAAGCGGTAATACCAGAGCTAATGACCGAGAGTGGAATGAGAGCTGCTCTGTTTGAGATTTTAGCATGGCTGGGTATTATGTTTGTGTTTGGCTTGGGTATTTATGCTGTTAGGGAAGATTAAAGCATAGTTACTACATGAGCAAATTTCATCCTGGTGACTTTGTGGCATGTTATCTTACAAACACTCAGATCACAGAAGGTTTGCTTCAGTGGGGTATTGTTTTAAAAGTGTCCGACACACTACAGGACGTCTATGTCCTTGATAGTATGGGAAATTCCCAATGGTATCCAGCACACAGGTGGACCGAACTTCGCCTAGAGGGCATTGAAAAAACTATTGACATCGACGCTATTTTAGCGTAAAATAATAATATACACAATTGAAAAAGGATCCGAAATGGGATACCGAAGCGAAGTCGCCCTGGCCCTTTGTCCAGAAGCAGATGAACTACTACAAGCCAATGCAAAATGGATTCCAGAGTTGGCAGAACTAATCAAAGATAGTGAAAGCGATGCGGAAGAGCGATACTTCTGGAGTAGTATCAAATGGTATGAAAGTTTCCCGGAGATTGACGCAATAAATCGGTTTCTAGCATTCTTAGAGTGTCATGACTGGCAGTTCGGATTCATCCGATTAGGCGAAGAAGAAAATGATATTGAGAGGATGGGGCAACCATCTGAATACGACATGTTTGTATCGAGGGCAATAGAATGGTAAAAGTAGGAGATCTTATCAGGCTTCACAAAGAAGCGGTGGCGGTTGTTCAGGAGGTCACAGTCATTAGGCGTAGGTTCGATGGCGCAGATGGACACTTCTTGGCACTCAAGACAGTCCAGCAGGACAGCCCCGGTTCGTTTTGCGTTTATAATGTTTCCCTAACAGAAGAGGGCGAGCTACTTGCTACAGAGCTAATCTGGGGGGACACTAAGTACGGCGCCATCGATAGTCTGACTGTGTGAAGAGGTATCTGGGATGAATGAGCTTTTGGATGTCGAGACGTTTGAGGTAGGGGATCTGGTCCATTATTCATGGGAACCTGGTGATCTTGGAGTGGTTCTCAGCATAAATCCACGGCCTTATGGCCCACAATCGAGTTGCCAACTCTATTTGAAAGTATTGTGGAACAAAACAAAAGACGACAAAAATTGTTGGCTTGTCCCTGTTGATAGGTGGATTCGTAAAGCGGAGAAGCAAGATGATTGACTTCATTCTAATCACTTCTAGTATCAGTTTGGGCATCTTTTTTAGTGTGGTTTTTGTTGATTATTATCGCAAGAAATCAAAATAAAATATACTTGACAATCTAGTTAAAATAGTGTAATATTAGTAATATACACATTCAACTTATTTCAACAGGGGAGCACATATGGTTTTTGATGAACCCGTAGAGCCCGACCAGGCACTGAAGAATATCAAGAAGCAAGGTACAAAAATTCTCAAAGACATTTCAAATGCCTACGATCAAGGTTTGCTCGATCATCCTCAAACCGCTTATATGTTTTGTGCATTATTGGCTTGTATATGTGAAGGTAAAGTTGAAGGCACTTTCGACGAAGATAAAAATAAAGTTGAATGGACTTTAACTAAAAAGTACCATGCCATCTTGCTTGAGTTGGAAAAAGATATCTTCAACGAGGAGAGTCAAAAACTTGACAATGTGATCAAAGGCCCATGGAAATAGTGCCTTTCACACTCATTGTTTTAGTTGCTCTAGTTATATTAGAATATCTATAGACTTTCTAGAGGATGTCGTATGAAGATCGGAGACCTCGTAAAGAGAAAGACCCCACGGTCTGCGGGCCGACCCGAAAGGCTAGGAGTCATCACAGATATAGACGACATGGGTTTCTTCATCATGAACTATTATGTTCAGTGGCAAGATAACATACAAGACGAACAATTGTGGTATCGAGACGACGAACTAGAGGTGATAAGTGAAGGTCGGTGATCTGGTAAAATTTAAGCCTAGTCCTTTTAATCCAAACCAAGAGAGAAAACTGCATATTGTTAAGCGAGCCTCATCAGAGGACTTACAAAGTGAGTGGGTGATCCTTCACAACTACTCAAAACTTCCGGTGGCAACTCATCTATTAGAGGTAATCAGTGAAAGTCGGTAGTCTTTATCGTGTGGATTACGGAGCAGGTCAAGGCTTTGGTCCACCATGTATGTTTCTGGGTTTTTCTAATACTCGAAACGCCAATCCAGAGTGGGCAAAGATGATTTGTCAAGAAACTGGCAGAATGTTTGAATCTCACATTGACTATATTTATCCTATACGTCGCACCGCATGGGTCTATGCGAAAGGCTCTAGAGCATGAAAGTCGGTGATATTGTCAAGTGGTCTATGGTGGAGGAATGCTACCACATTGCCTGTAGCGCGATCGGCACTCCAGACTTGACAGGTGTTAGAAAATGTGGTATTATTATAGATAAGAGTCCTCAGTACTTTTTTGTATTTTGGCAAAACGGGGCCACGACAGCGCAGAAGCCCAACACCATTGTGCGGGCAGAGGAGGCAGGATGGTAGCAAGAGACGATAGAAGAGCCCGTGTTGGTGATCTGCTGATTGTTTATCCTCAGTGCCGCAGAAACGATGTTCACCCTTCTAGGAGGGAGTGTTATGTTGGAGTTATTAACAGGATCCGCAGAGATACAGACGCAAATGATACCGACGCCCATGTAGTCTGGCAGGGCACAATTCCACACCACTACAATCGTCGATACGGCTATGCAGTGATGAACATTCATAACGACAGGCGTATGTTTCGCATCTTTCGCGAAGGCCAGGAGATAAAATGAAGCCTGGTGATCTTGTAAAATACAAACGCGGGGAGTTTGTAAGTTCTAAAGTCGAGCGCAAATCTGTTGGCTTGATCCTCGAAAGGTTAAAGGATCCCCGCGTGCCTGGTTCGGGAAGAGTTATCAGGGTCAAGTGGAACTCCAAGCATGCAAAGGTTTTATGGCACCATGCAACGGATCTGGAGGTTATCAGTGAAAGTCGGTGATCTGGTGAGGTTTATAAACCCCGTCTTCCAAGAATCATATGGGGTTGGGATAATTGCGGGAGCGCCACAGCCTTGCGTACCTCTCGGTGATGCCCGTGGTCCATACTTTGATATCCCCGGCCATGGGCCATGGCCCATGGTCCCTGTACATTTTAAAGATGAAATTATCTATGCAAGAGAAGAAGAGCTGGAGATAATGAGTGAAGGTCGGTGATTTGGTAAGAAAGATTAACCATCATGATGTAGATTACCTACAAGACCTGATTGGCTGGATAGTTGAGGTCGACCATTCGACCAGTCAAGCCGGCGTCAGCCCGGTCAGGGTTCTATGGAGCAATGGGTACGGGCTGCTTTGGACTTTAAAACAGAATTTAGAGACCGTCAGTGAAAGTCGGTGATTTGGTGAGATATAGTCAAGAGTACGCTTCTGGAGAAACGACTGTAGGCATAATTGTAAAGGTGCAGGTCAGCACCAGAAAAAATGAGGCGCCGTATATCCATGCCCCTTATAGGGTGAGGTGGTCGACCTCTTCGCCTACCATACGATCATGGTATATGGAAGAGGAACTAGAACTTCTTAGTGGTTGTAGTTAGTTTAACACTATATACCATAGGGTTGAGCCATTTTTGAGGATTATACTGGTGATCAAATCGATATCATATCTCGCAAATCCAGACGAAAGAAAGCATGTAAAGTGCATCAGAGGAAAATTTACACTAACAAAACCAGGCAAAGGCTTTAAATTCAGAACCAAAACATTTAATGCTGTTGAATTTGTTAATTATGTGAGAAATCGTGATCCCTACATCACATTGGAAAATGGCAAAAAGTACAGAGTTTTCCGCGATGGTGATCCAAGACATGAAATCGTAGAGGTTATGTGTATGGTTGAGTCTCAAGATGAGAAAAGCAAAAAGGAAACCACAATCATACCAGACTTTGACTTCGGCAGCGGTCTTGGTTTTTAAAAAATCTCTTGACATAAACATCAAAAAGTGATATTATACTAATATAAACAATGGGCTACTGGCGCAATTGGCAGCGCATCGGACTTTTAATCCGCTGGTTCCGAGTTCGAGTCTCGGGTGGCCCACCAAATCTATTGAAAAGAGGGGCGTAATGGACGCAGCCTACTTGATCGAGTTTCAGTTATCAGAAATCATCCCGGCCATTCAGGTGTGGTTTGCTTCTTTTGTGGTTTTCGCTGTTGGAATCTACATCTTTTTTAAAATACGAAAGTGAGTATAATCAGTGTATAATTTTCTTATAGTTGTCTTTGTTGCTTCAACCTTTTTTATTCTTGGCGATGTCTTCGGGGTGGATAGGGTCCTGGCCGCCTCAACCGAAATCGTCAATCATTTTTAGTTTATTTTGCCCTGGTAGCTCAGCTGGATAGAGCAACGGCCTTCTAAGCCGTGGGTCATAGGTTCGAATCCTATCCAGGGTGCCATTTTTTAGGAGTATTATGTTAGAAAACATTATTATTATCGCCGCTGGAATGTTCATTGGCCATTTAGTTATTGAGTGGTGGAGAAAGAATTAAGGGGATATGGCGGAATAGGTAGACGCAGGAGACTTAAAATCTCCCGACTTCGGTCGTGTGGGTTCGATTCCCTCTATCCCTACTTCTTTATTATGGTAAAAGCCCTAAAACTTAACAGAATGTATTGGATTGACAAAGAAGGTTGCTTGGGCCAGTGTATAAAGATTGTTGGGTCCAAAGGGGTTTTTATCTTGCAAAAATGCAAAGGAAGTGTCTTGTTTGAAGCCAAAAATGTAACAGAATATGAGGAATATTCATCGCGCCTAGGCTGACGTAGCTCAATTGGCAGAGCTCCTGATTTGTAATCAGGGGGTTGGGAGTTCGAGTCTCCCCGTCAGCTCCATTGCGGGTGTAGCTCAATTGGTAGCCTTACAAGTATCAATTTAGGGAAATGCTTAAGAGCAGAGGTTTAAAATAAACTGGAGTTTCTATGTTTAAAGTTGGAGACTTAATAAAGTTTCGCGCAAACGAAACTATCTTTAAACAAACTACGAAGTTATATAAAAACCCTGGTGTTGTGATGGCCGTGTTCGATCACAGCACCGGGCGCCCCACATATTCGGTTTATTGGAATGATGGGAAGAAAACCACAGAACACGAATCGTATCTTGAAGCGATTAACAAGGAGCAGTAATGACAAGACCAACAAAGCATGTTGAGAGGCCAAAGTGCAAACCTCTCCGCAATGAAGACGTTGCACACCTATGGGCACTGGGGCACAGTGCTCGCAATCACAGAAAAACATTCTACACTGACGGGACAAAATTGTATTCATATAATCTTATGATTGGCGATACGTGCCCGGACACTGGAGCAAAAGTGCTTAAAGATTATACATCCAGAGGGACGTATGGTTTTTCCAGCCAGACAACTTCCTGTCATGTCGGTGTCGCCCGTCGCAATGGCCGTGCAGTAAAGATTATGGTGGTGTGATGTCTGAAAAAACAGAATATGAAGTTGTAAAAGAAAGGTTTGAAACTTTGCACGCTTCTCGACGAGAGATCGAGGGTAAGCTCCGGCAGTTTTCAAGGGCAGAATATCTAGGACAAGTGGGGCCAGGCATGTGCACCCGTGACCAGTACGTAGAACGCCTCTTGAAGCATAGGGAGAGTTTAGAGTCTCTAAGGGACAAAGAGGGAAATGTTTATGCTGCATGTTTCATCGAGTCAATTGATGAAAGGTTGAGTGTTCTTAAAAAAATAGAAAAACCCTCAAATAAACTCACAGTATTGCACAAAGAAAAGAAAGCAGCTGAATATGCCTATGATAATTTTATAAACCAAGATAGGCACACCAAGTCAAAGATGTCCCCTGAAGGTCTTTCTTGTCATGAGTTTGAGAAGAAGTTAAAATCTCAGTTTAACGAGTATTGCCGCAACAGCGGTATTCCTGATGAAGACCCCGGCGAAAAGTACCTTCTTATGGAAGATTTAAGTCAGTTAATTGACACCGCTGAAAAGACGGCCCACGGGATGAGTTGGCCCTCTGAGGGAAGGCAATTGGGAAATGATCTAAAAAGGATCAAAGAACATATAGAGATGCTATATCAGAAAAATGAAGATCTCATTATAAAAGAAAAGTATCCATTGATGGATATTGTTGATCACTATGCCAATCGTTTTCTAAATCGCAGCAATTACCTTATCCAGGACCGAGACAATCATAAGCCGGAGTATAATGATCCAGATATACCTATTGGTCAGTGGGATTATTCATAAAAAAGTCTTGACAGCTGAACAAATATTTGATATCATTATAATATAACAATCAAGGAGTATTTAGTAGCAAATGATGTTTAACGGAATGGGAGATCAATGGCAGCACATGACGCGAGAAGACTTAAAAGAATTGGATCGAGAAGAGTTAGTCACTTGGCTAGAGTTCAGAGGCTTTGCTTGTTATGACGATGAATCCACAAGTTTGCTCAGAGATACCGCGCTAAAGGATTTTGACGGAGAATGCGGGTAGCCCATCGCCGCTATTTTTTTCCATTCGAGGCTATTTTTTTCTTGAAAAAGTTGTTGACAGCAGCAAGAAAAAGTGATAATATATAAATATACAGAATGAGGAAAACTCAGAATGAATACCGACACCTACTTTGACACAAAAGCTACTTGGAAAGGTTACCAGAATGTTAAGGGTAAGAAAACTCGCGTCCAATACTTGGGCAACGTAGCCAAGGTTGGCAATGATATTGTTGATAATAGAGATGGCAACTTGTTCAGAGACTACAGTGTTCAATTCGCCGGTCACTTCAATGACAAGTCTGGTTCAAGACTAATAACTATTGAAGAGGCGGTAGAGGCAGTTTGTTTTGGCATTGAGCTACGCTCAGATAGATACGGAAAGGAAAGATATCAGTATCTTCACAATGATTTATTGGTAGCAGGAAAGAAGCTAAGCTCGAAAGATTTTGAGATTATCTCAGCTTATAATATTAAGCCAGCTTTTAAACGTGACTTTCTTGAGAACCTGCGTTATCTTAAGGAAGAAATGTTAGCCGCTGGTGCTTACGGGTTCAATGCTTGCGTCATGGACTACAATATGGCAACGGCAAGACTGTTTCTCAAAGAGGGTAGTACTGATGATCCGATTGTTTGGCGTCTTGGAGATGATCCAATTGAGACGCCTGATAGTTTGAGACAATACCTTATGAGCATTGCGGTGGATAACAAAGACTGTAAGATCAGTTTAAAGCAGTTGAGAGTTCTTGAGAATTGGGGGCTGATTGTAGCTGATCATATTCATACAACAAAATACAAAGACGGGGAAAGGGTTGATATAACTTACAATATGTCGAGGTTTTCAGGCAACGCTCATGTGTGGGCAAGACAGAGATAACTAAAATCAACTCCTAGTTTATCGTTAATAAGTAGAGCACAATTCCGTGCCGATAAACGAAGAGGAGACAGAAATGTCTAGTAAGATTGAAGTTAATGTTAGTCAGTATGGCGATGAGCTTTTAACAGCATATGTAAATGGAGAATATGAGGCAGCGCTTGATATGTTTTCGGCTGTACAGAAAGCGGCGGATGAAGATAAAAGCACGATGCAAACTCTAATCGCTTTGCATAAGTATGAGAATGAAAGGATAGCAGATAAGACCGTAGGCCGAGCCGTGGTTGATTGTGTACATACCTTAAGGGCACAGGGTCACCCAAAGTTTGCTGCCGAGCTGCCTAGGCGCTCATATAACTACAATGGGTATATAGAGGAAGAAAAGAAGGAAGTCTTGCAGCAATGGGTAAACGGGCTGATAACTCAGAGTGAACTATCTAACAAGTTGAAATCATTGGATAGCCAATAACAAAAAGACCTGGACATGTCAAGAAACTGTCCAGCCTTTCAGTTATAAAAAGTAGTCTGGCAATTGCCGGGACTGAAAGGAGTAAAAAATGGTTAGCATTGAAGTTTATTGCATGAGCAATGGCAACGGTGGATGGCCTTCCACAACTGGGAATCCTAGTGGTGGTGGTCGCGA